>OHEN01000027.1_pt1 | contig 140296 bp, 99 predicted proteins | sample 1567291 | NCBI WGS metagenome assembly OHEN01 (sample SAMEA3879592, study PRJEB24766) | human gut metagenome | biome: human-associated habitat; feature: feces | place: USA | collected 1985/1987
GTCAGACACGTGACAATAAACCGGTAATGAAGCCTTTCTGGGAAATTACGGAAGAAGAAGTGGAAGCTTGTCTTTCAGTAACTAAATGGTATCCGGCCAGTCGCGAATATATGCGTGGTGGTGGTTATTCTTCTCAGTTCTTGACTCGTGGTGAGATGCCAGTAACAATGTGTCGTTTGAATCTTGTAAAAGGTCAAGGTCCAGTATTGCAGATTGCCGAAGGCTGGACAGTAAACTTGGATAAGGATGTTTTCAAGGCTATCAATGAACGTACTGACCGTACGTGGCCTTCTACTTTCTTCGCTCCGCGCCTGACAGGTAAGGGATATTTCCGTGATGTATATACTGTTATGAATAACTGGGGGGCTAATCATGGTGCTATCAGTTATGGTCATATCGGTGCTGACTTGATAACTTTGGCTTCCATGCTTCGTATCCCAGTATGCATGCACAATGTCTCTGAGGAAGATATTTTCCGTCCCAGCGCATGGACTGCTTTTGGTGAAGATATGGAAGGCAGTGATTATAGAGCTTGCAAGAATTATGGACCTCTCTATAAATAAAAGAAACAAGCGTTATGTTGAAATCAACCAAACTGAAAAACACTCTGCTGGTAGGTGCAACTACAATACTTGTATCGTGCGGCGGACAAAAAGAAATCAAGATGGGAAGTTATGCTTATGATGCCCAGTTCTTAAAGGACCATGGCGTTGAATATACTGAATTAGTATCTGCTGATGGAAATTCTAAAGTGATGGTTATTCCTGCATGGCAAGGCCGTGTAATGACTACTTCTGCTTCTGGCGATGAAGGTGATAGCTACGGCTGGATTAATTATCGTTTCATAAATGAAGGCAAAGTTAGTTCTCAGTTTAATCCGGTAGGAGGTGAAGAACGTTTTTGGCTTGGTCCCGAAGGTGGGCCGTTCTCGCTCTATTTCAAGGAAGGACAAGAGCAGGTTTATGATAATTGGATAGTTCCTCCGGTACTTGATACTGAAGCTTTTGACATTAAGTCACAAGACAACAGCAGCATCCGTTTTGTGAAAGATACTCGTTTGACAAATGCTTCCGGTACTGCTTTTGATATGAATATTGACCGTACTGTATCGTTGATGGATGCCGGTGAAGTGGCTGCGGACTTTGACATCGAACTTGCAGACGACATGAAGATGGTGGCTTACAAGAGCGAGAATAAGATTACCAATACGGGGGACAATGCGTGGACAAAAGAAGGCGGACTGGTATCTGTATGGATGCTCGGTTGTTTTAATCCTACGCCGACCACTACTGTATTCATTCCTTATAAGGAGAATGCTGAAGGGGTTATCGTAAATGACGAATATTTTGGCAAGATTCCTGCAGATAGGCTGATAAAGGAAAACGGCATCATCTATTTCAAGATTGACGGGCTCTATCGCTCCAAACTGGGATTGCCGGCTTCACGCGCAACGGATTTATGCGGAAGCTATGATTCATCGAAGGGCGTGCTCACCATATTGTGGTGCAGTCTTCCCGAAACCCCTTCAATTTATGTAAACGGTCAATGGGGGCCTCAGGAAGATCCGTTTGCTGGTGATGTAATCAATTCTTATAATGACGGTCCGGTAGAAGACGGCTCTATCATGGGGCCTTTCTATGAAATCGAGACTTCCTCACCCGGCGCAGAATTGGCTCCCGGCGCATCGTTGGTCCATACACAGAAAGTAATCCATATACAGGGGAAGGATGAGCAACTGGCTCCCATCGTGCAAAAATTGTTCGGAGCGGATTTGAATGTAATCAAGACAAAGTTTCAATAGGGTAATTATATAAAAAATAGGAGAATTCGTATGGAATCGAATAAGATAATACCGAAAGGGATCCTCTTCTCGTTCATCCTGCTCACCACACTTTTTTTTGCCTGGGCTGTGCCGAACAATCTTACGGATACCATGCTTGCGGCTTTCAAGCGCATCATGAGTATGAGTGATTCGAAGACGGCCTGGATACAAGTGGTGTGCTATCTGTTAGGATATGGATGCTGTGCTGTTCCCGGTGCCTTGTTCATCAAGAAGTATACTTATAAATCAGGTGTAATGCTGGGACTTGGGCTGTATGCTTTTGGGGCCTTGCTGTTCTATCCTGCCATGCTCAGTTCGGGAGTGAATGTTGATTTCAGCTTCTTTATGTATCTGCTTGCAATCTTTGTTCTCTTTGCCGGGCTTTCAATCCTGGAGACATCTACCAATTCCTATGTATTGGCAATCGGTCCTGAAAGTACTGCAACACGCCGTCTGAATCTGTCGCAGGCTTTCAATCCGTTCGGGGCAATTACGGGAGTAGTAATCAGTCAGATTTTCATCCTCTCACAATTGAATGGAATGACGGCGACAGAGCGTGCTCAACTTCCGGCTGAGGAGTTAGCTGCCATCCAGGGACAGGAGCTGAGTGCTGTCACTACGGCTTATGTGGTACTTGGTCTGGTGATGTTGGTGCTTCTGCTTGCTATCCGGTTTACCAAGATGCCGAACCTCAGTGAGAAAGGGGAAAAGGTGGAATTTACTGCTACTCTCCGTCGCCTGATAAAGAACAGAAATTATGTATGGGGGGTGGTTGCACAGTTCTTCAATATTGGTGCACAGATAGCCGTATGGTCTTTCGTCATCCGTTATGCTATGCAACAACTTAATTTTGATGGTGTATTGGCTTCTTTAGGTGACTCAGCCTCTGCGGAGGCCGTTGTCAACGCATTGCGCGGTGTGGAACCGGTGGCCGCCGCATTCTATAACGGATGCGAATGGCTCGTATTGGATGACTTACTGCCGCGTACGGCGGAACAGGCTGCGGCCACTTACTATATCATGTCACTCATTCTTTTTGTGATCATGAGATTTGTATGTACTGCAATGATGAAGTATGTGAAAGCCTATAAACTTTTGATAGGTCTTGCCCTTCTTGCTGTAATGTGCTGTTTGGGCGCCATGTTCGGTAAGGGAAGTTTCGGAGTTTATTGCCTGATGGGTATTTCCGGCTGTATGTCATTGATGTTCCCGACCATTTACGGATTCGGTCTTACAGGTTTGGGTAATGACACTAAAATCGGTGGTTCATTCATGGTAATGGCTATTGCCGGTGCTGCTGTTCTGACTCAAATCCAGGGTATTGTTTCCGACCAGACGGGTAGTATTATGGCTGCATATGTTGTACCGGCCATCGCTTTTGCAGTGATTGCCTATTATGGTTTCTTCATTGCTAGAAAACAGGAAAGTGGGGATTGTATGTAGAAAACTTATAATTTAAAAACAAAATATCATGAAAAAAGTATTTTTATTCTTAACAACTTTAATAAGCTTGTCCGCTCTGACTATTGATGGTTCGGCTCAGATTGATAGAGGAGAATTAGGAAGTCTGACCACAGTCAAAGACGGATTACGTAGCCGTCGGATAAGCAGTGCCGATAAAACCGGTAATAACGGTGACTGCGTAGGGCAGTTTAAGCCGGGAGAAAAATGGAGCGTGGAAATTCCCGGAACAGGTGTCATCAACCACATTTGGTTTACCATCGCTCCGACAAGCATCATGAGAAACGATCTTATATTCCGTATTTATTGGGATGGAAACAAGTATCCCTCTGTAGAAGCTCCTATCGCTGCCTTCTTCGGAAACGGTTGGGACGAGAAATATGAGTTCATCTCTCTGCCATTGGCAGTTGGTCCAAGAGATGGTACGGGGCTTGCCTGCTATTTCCAGATGCCTTTCGAGAAGGGCGCACGTCTGGAGATTGAGAACCAGAGTGATGAGCCCTTGACTCACCTCTACTACTATGTGGACTACACCGAGATGGATAAGTTACCTGCCAATTCAGGACGTTTTCACGCTTGGTTCAACCACGAGACAACCGACGCTCTCCCCGAAGGCGAAACCGAGTGGGGGTTGGTTGGCACTCCGGGTTGCAATGTAGATGGTGCCAACAACTATCTGTTTGCTGATATTAAAGGTAAAGGACACTTTGTAGGTATCAACTACTATATCCACTGTCCGTCGCCTATGTGGTATGGCGAAGGCGATGACCTAATTATCATCGATGGTGAACCGAAGAAAGCCTTGAGAGGTACGGGAACGGAAGACTTCTTTAACACTTCTTGGTGTCCGGCAAGCATCTTTACGCATCCTTACTACGGCTATGCCCGTGTGAACCGTGACAACGGTTGGTTAGGAAGAACGCACGCTTACCGTTTTTTTATTGCCGACCCCATCTACTTCAACACCTCTCTCAAAGGTTCTATCGAGCATGGACATAATAACAACTTGACTCTAGATCTCAGCAGTGTCGCTTACTGGTATCAGTCCGAGGCTCATGAGTTACCTGCCGCTCCGACTAAGGCCGACAGAGCACCGAAACCATTCATCCGTGACCAAGATATGCATCGTTGGAGACATGAGTGGAGAAAGAACTTCGGCAATGGCTCTAAATTGTGGGGTAATGAAAGAAAGTAAAGTGAATTAAACGAGTATTATGAAAACTATATTTTTTATCTAAATTTAATGTTATAATATTTAATCGTAACTACTCAGTTATACAGACTTGCTATCATTTAATGTGGTATAATTAGTAATATGCTTCGTTTTGAGTCTTATTAGACTCAATTTATTAGAATCTTTAATAAATTATATTGATAATCAATGAATTAAGGTATCGTGGATATCTGAGTAGTTACATTTAATCTTAACGCTGATGAAAAACAGGAATATGCTACAAAAGTGGCTTATCATTCTTTTCTTAGGCTTGATAATCCAAGCGGTTTCCGCACAGAACATTAATGTACATGGTATCATTACCGATGAAACAGGAGAAACAATGATAGGTGTATCAGTATTGGTTAAAGGAACATCAACCGGAGTAGTTACCGATGTAAACGGTAATTTCTCGCTTTCTGTTCCGAAGAATAGTGTTTTGTCGATTTCTTATATCGGATATAAAAGTCAAGAAATCTCCATAAACGGAGCTAAAAAACTGAACATAGAGATGGAGCCAGAGGCTCAAAATCTGGACGAAGTCGTTGTCGTAGCTTACGGACAACAGAAGAAAGTCTCGGTTACAGGTTCTATGTCAAGTATTAATAACGAAGCATTGCTGAAGTCACCGTCAGCATCTTTGGGTAACGCCATTTCCGGTAAGTTGCCGGGGCTTTCTACGGTACAGTATTCAGGTCTTCCCGGTGCTGATGATCCTGTGATTTTGATTCGAGGTCAATCTTCATTCAATGGTTCATCGCCTTTGATTTTGGTGGACGGTGTAGAACGTTCGTTCACGCAGATTGACCCGAATGAGGTTGCCGACATCACCGTGTTGAAGGATGCATCCGCTACCGCTGTGTATGGTGTGCGTGGTGCTAACGGTGTTATTTTGGTAACCACCAAGCGTGGTGAAGTCGGTAGAACTAAAGTATCCGCATCTACCTCATGGGGTGTACAGAGTGTGACCAACTTTATTGATATGGCGAACTCCTATACCTATGCTACCGCTTATAACAACGCCCGTATTTCGGACGGTAATCAACCGGCTTTCCAGCCTGCTATTATCGATCACTTTAAGAATCACGATAATCCGCTTCTCTATCCGGACATCGATTGGATAGACTATGTGATGAAAGACCGTGCTTTGCAGAGCCAGCACAACATATCCGTATCGGGTGGTAACCAGGTGGCACGCTATTTCGTGTCAGCTGGTTTCCTCGACCAAGATGGTTTGTTCCGTACTTTCGACAAGGATCCTAACACCAACTTCTCATACAAACGTTACAACTACCGTGCTAACTTGGACCTTTCTTTAGGTAAATATCACGAACTCTCCATCAACCTTGGTGGTCGTGTTGAGAACAAGCACAGTCTTAGCAGTTCGGAGGAACGTATCTTTGTCTATTTGATGGATGCGCAACCTTTCTCCGGTGCCGGTATTGTAGATGGCAGATGGGTACTCGCTAATAGAGATCTTATCGACCCGACGGGTCTTGAAAATATCGTGAGCGGTATTGACGGTTTGGACACGTTCTATGGTCAGGGTTATACTTTTTCCTCTACTAACGTGTTGAATGCCGATATCATCTACAAATTGAACATGGATTTCCTGACCAAGGGATTGGATTTCCGTGTAAAGGCTTCTTACAACTCTTCTTATGGGCAAACAAAGAACCGTACATGTGGTAAGCCTGCTTCTTTCCGTCCTTATCTCACAGAGAATGGCGAAGTCGTTTATCAACGTTCCGGTGACTACTGGAATCCGGGTTATAGTGAGTCTGCATGGTCTAACCGTGACTGGTATGCTGAGGCAAGCTTCAACTACAACCGCACGTTTGGCTACCATAACGTAGGCGCTTTGTTGCTGTACAACCAGTCTAAGACCTACTACCCCGGTTCTTATACTTCTATCCCCTACGGTTATGTAGGTTTGGTTGCACGTGCCACTTACGACTATAAGCACCGCTATATGATCGATGCTAACATGGGTTATAACGGTTCTGAGAACTTTGCCGAAGGCAAGCGTTTCGGCTTCTTCCCCTCTGTATCTGTTGGTTGGGGCATTTCTGAAGAGAAATTTTGGGAACCCATCAAGTCAGTGATCTCTTACTTGAAGATACGTGCATCTGTCGGTACCGTAGGTAACGACAACTGCCAAGGCCGTCGTTTCCTTTACCTGCCTTCTGCATGGGGCATTTGGAACGGATATTTCTCCAGCATGCAAGATTATCAAGGTTATAACTTCGGTACCACGAACAATACTTTTTTGAACGTGGCACGTGAGATGTCTTCTTCTTCACCTGATGTAACTTGGGAAACCGCAGTAAAGTATAACATAGGTTTCGATGCGAAGTTCTGTAAAGACAAAATCGGCTTGAATGTTGACCTGTTTAAGGAGAACCGTAAGGACATCCTGATTTCTAACGTGAATATGATTCAGTCACCTACAGCTGTCCGTCCTTCTTACATCAACTATGGTCGCGTAAAAAACCACGGTTACGAGGTGACTTTGTCCTACTCCGACAAGATTGGCGAGGACTTTTCTTTCACTATCTCTCCCTCAGTATCTTATGCCAAGAATAAGGTTCTTGAATATTCTGAGTTGAAGCGTAAAGACAAGTTGGTGAAAGCCGATAGTTATATGGGTCGTAAATTAGGTTTGACCGAAGACCGAGTGGTTTCTCCGGACTGGACCTATTCAACCGGTCATGCCATTGGTGCCCGTCGTGGATATGTTTTCTTCGGCCTTTACGAGGAAGGTGTAACTGAAGAGGCTTACCGCAACGCTTATGGAACGGATATTCCTCAGCAGCTGGTTCCTGATTTGAAGAACGGTGATGCTGTTTATGTTGACTTGGACGGTGACGGTTTGATTTTGGAAGAGTACGACCAGATTTACTCTGAAATTACGGATAACCCAAAAAATGTATTCTCTTTGAACTTCGATTTCCGTTATAAGAATTTCGACTTTACTATGTTGTGGACGGGAGCTGACCAGGTGAACCGTATCCTACAAGGTCCTTACCGTAATCCCTTCGGTGAATCTCATCGTTCCGCTTTGATGCAGTGGGTGTATGATAACTCTTGGTCAGAGGATAACCCCAGTGGACATCTGCCACGTCTTACCTTTACCAATGAGAAGCAGAACCGTGCTAACTCCGACCTTTGGTATCAGGATGCCCGTTATATCCGTCTGAAGAACTTGGAGATTGGCTATACGCTGAGAAACAAGTCTTGGTTGCCGAAAACCACGAATATGCGTTTCTACCTAAACGGTACCAATTTGTTGACCTTCACTCCGTTTGATGCCAACGACCCTGAAAATACAGGTGGTGGTTCTGGATTTAGATACCCGCTGATGCGTGTTGTTAATTTAGGCTTGAAAGTTAACTTCTAAATAATTGTATATGAAAAAAAGAAATTCAATAAAATCCATACTGCTGCTGACGATCATCTCTTTCGTGGGTGTAGCTTGTGTGGACGAGATTAAGTTCGGAAATGCGTTTCTGGAGAAGGCTCCGGGAGAAGACGTGAACGAAGATGTTATTTTCTCCAAGAAGGTATATACCGATTATTTGTTATGGCAGTGCTACGAGGGACTTTTTACTCCGTTTAAGAATTGTTATGCAGGTAATGGACAATTTGAAACCTTGTCCGATATCATGCACTCTGAAGAGGGATGGGACTCTATGGGGCGTTTTCATTATACAGGTGTTTTGTCTGCCTCTAACGCTAACCCGGGTTGGTTGGTTGCCCGTGCGGCTTACATTACATCGGGGGGGATGGAGAATATGAGTAATACAGCTTTTCGTTGCATTTGGACCGGCATACGCGACTGTTGCTTGCTGTTGGATAATGTCGACCGCGTGCCCGATATGACCGATGCGGAAAAGGCACGTTACAAAGCCGAGGCGAAAGTGATTATGGCAAGTAAATACTTTGACGGTATTCACAATTTTGGTGGTCTGCCTATCGTTGATCATGCACTCGCCGCAGACGAAGTCTTGGAGAAACCGCGCTCTACCATTGAGGAAACCGTAACATTTGTTGTTCGTTTGCTGGATGAAGCCATTGCCGAACCTGAATTGCCGTGGAACATTCCCACTTCAGAATTGGCTACTTGGGCAGGACGTGTTACCAAAGCTTCGGCATTGGGTATTAAGGCAAAATTGTTGAACTATGTGGCAAGTCCCATCTTCAATAGCGATACTCCGTATTGTGTTGAAGAGCCCCAGGAGGCTGTTAACGCCCTTCAGGTGTGGTATGGTAATTACGACGTGAAGCGTTGGGAAGCTGTGGTAGATGCGTGTGAAGAGTTCTTCCGGATGAACTCCGCCAACGGTAACTATTACCAGTTGGAAGAGGCAACTACTCCCGATGAAGCTGGCTATCGTGCTGCTTTCCGCAAGGCATACCGTGCCCGTGGTAACAGGGAGTCTCTGCTTGAAGTACATGACCGTGTATATATGTTGGAGTGGGATAACCAACCTGGCGGTTTCTGGCATGATGGTGGTATCGCTCCTACCTTGGAGTGGATGGAAATGTTCCCGTGGGCTGATGGTAAGAACTACGATGGACAGAAATATTACAATCAAAGACCCGCGCAGAAGGATATCTTCGAAAAACGTGACCCCCGTTTGTATGAATCTATCGTCGTACAAAAGCGTGACTATAAACATCAGATTTATGGTGAGGATAACCCCATACAGTTGTGGGAAGGTGGTGAGTTCTTGACTTCCGGTGGAAGATATAATTGTAAGCCTTGGGGATTACCTACTTATAAATTTGTATTGGATTTGGGTGATGCTATTCAAGGTGGTAAAGGTACTATTGATAAAGAGCCTTTCCAAACCTCTTATATTCGTTTGGCCGAGCTCTATCTGATTTACGCTGAGGCATTGGCAGAGACTGGTAACAACGTAAAGGCATTGGAGCAAATCAACAAGGTAAGAGCCCGTGTAGGTTTAGGTAAACTCGAAGTAATGAACCCCGAATTGAGCTTGACTACCAATAAGGAGAACTTAATAAAAGAAATCATGCGTGAACGTGCTTGTGAATTAGGATTTGAGTATGAAACCCGTTTACACGACATGAATCGTCGTGTCATGGAAAAAGACTTTAAGAAACATCTGCATGGAATCCACATCTATCGTTTGGATGATGATAATGATTTGGTATTGGAGAAATGGACGAAAGATAGCGGCGATCCTTTCCCGACTAAATTCTTATATGTGCCATATGACCTGAATGAAGGAGATGCTACAGCTGTAGGTTATACTATAATAAAAGATGGAAAGGAGTCAAAGATAGAATCACCTACGGGAATGACTGCAAACCCACGTTTTGTTTGGGAACACCCCGAACGCTGGTCCAATAAGTGGTTGCTCGTTCCGCTGCCACCTGATGAAATTAATAAGAACTATGGTTTGACACAAAACCCGGGATGGTATTAAAATCTTAATTCTAAAATAGCAAACAATGAATAGAAAACATAAAACACTAAAGTGGGGCATAGCTTTGGTATCGTCTATGCTCACTTTAAACTTGTCGGCGCAAAGTTCGCTTATAGACTACCAGTCCGATAAGGTTGATTTAGGAATGGGTGTTGAGCAGAGTCAGATGTTGACTACCGCTTCCGTGGAGGTGGTTAGTGGCGATGAGTTGCAAAAAACGGCCGCTATTTCTTTGAAAGAGGCTCTTTATGGAAAATTGTTGGGACTTACGGTGTTGCGTCCAGGCGGAACGGTCAGTGACTACAGCTCCGGAGCAGTATTCAACATTCGTGGTCAGCAGACTACGACGGAGAATGGTGTATTGGTGCTGGTAGACGGCATCGAGCGTTCTATCGAATATTTGACTGTTGACGAGGTAGAATCGGTTACGGTATTGAAGGATGCTGCCGCTGTGGCTCTTTTAGGCTATCAGGGCGTGAACGGTGCTATCTTGGTGAAGACCAAGCGTGGTGTGGAGGGACGTCAGATTTCTGTATCTTACGATCATAAGTTCACGTTCAATCCAAAAGTGGCTAATTTTGTAGATGCTCCTACCTACGCTAATGCTTTGAACCAGGCGCGTGTCAACGACGGTTTGGCACCGATGTACAACGATTATGAGTTGCAGGCTTTTGCTGACGGTACTCATCCCTACTACTATCCGAACGTTGACTGGAAGAAAGAGGTATTCAAAAACTACGGTTCGGAAGACCAATTCAACCTATCCATGAAGGGTGGTAACCAGAAGTTGAAATATTTCTCTATGTTGGATTATACTGATAGCCGTGGTTTGTTGGATAAAACAGATCAAGAGCAATACTCTTCACAGATGAGATTCTCTAAAGCCAATATCCGTACCAACTTGGACGTGCAGTTTACTCCGACAACCAAGTTCGTCTTGAATGCGGTGGGTAGTTTCGTAGAGACCAAACGTCCTTACGGTGTGACCGAAAACGGTTTGACCGACCTGCTTTATCGTACTCCGGCTTCCGCATTTCCGGTAATGAACGACCCGGAAGGTAAATTGGCAGGAATTTGGGGTGGTAACACTACCTATGGCGCTAACAACGTGGTCGCACAGGTTCGGGCTTCCGGCTTTACGAAGAGTCACTCCCGTTCTTTCCAAGGTGACTTCTCGCTTATTCAGAACCTGGACTTCATCACGAAGGGACTGAGTGTGTCGGCACGTTTGGGTTACAATAACTTCTCTCAGATTTATGAGACCAACGCGTTGGGTTTTATGTATGGTTACGAGCGTTATCGCTTCGACGAGGCCGGGCATCCGACCGAGCTGATAAACTACTCTGCCGGTGACAAAACCAACAACTTGACCTTCGATCATTGGACCAACCAGCACAACCGTTCTTCTTTCTTGGAAGTTTCGACTGACTATCATACTTCGTTCCGTGACGATGATAATTTCTCTGCCTCATTGATATGGCACCAAAAGAACTCCACCTATAACGACCAGTATATGACTTTCAACCGGATGAATGTAATGGCTTACCTGCACTACGATTTGCAGCAGAAGTATGTAGCCGACTTGGTATTGGCGATGAATGGTTCTAACCGCTCCTATCCGGAGAAGTGGTCGTTTTCTCCAACTTTGTCTTTGGGTTATGTATTTGCCAACAAGGAGGACAACCGAATATTAAACTTCGGTAAACTGCGTTTCTCAGCCGGTATTCAGCACACCGACTATGTGCCTATTCAGGGATTGTGGCTAGAGAACTACAATGGAAGTGCAGGTAGCTATCTGACAGGCCTAGGTGACGGTTCATGGCAGTGGGGTACGTTTCTCGGTTACCAGCCTACCAGGCGCTTTAACTTGGAAACGGCCTATAAATTCAATTGGGGGGCTGACCTGCGCTTGTTCAAACAGGTGGACGTGAACTTTGATGTTTATTATCAATTGCGTGACGATATCCTATTGTCGGGTGACGGTTTGAATTCAGCTGTATTCGGTAGGCCTTCCGCTTACGTAAACTGGGGACGCGTAGCTAGCTACGGTGTTGAACTGGGTGTGAATTGGGTTAAGCAGATAAACAAAGATCTCTCTTTTAACTTGGGTTCTAATCTGACTTGGGGACGTAATAAACAGAAACGTAACATTGAGAACGTGGCTTATGACTATTTGTCAGCTATCGGTGGACGTGTAAGCCAGGCGTGGGGGCTGGAAGTAGTCGGTTTTTTCAAGGATGAAGCAGATATCACCGCTTCACCACAACAGAACTTCGATAATTGCCGTCCGGGTGACTTCAAGTATAAGGATCAGAACGGCGATAACGTCATCGATGAAAACGACGTGGTGAAAATGGGGTACGATACCAGCGTGCCGGAACTGAACTTTTCATTGAATCTGGGCTTCCGCTACAAGAACTTTGGTATGAACGCCATGTTTCAGGGTGCAGGTATGTATACCGCATACTTAGGTACGGTGGGTGTATGGACTCCGATTATCGACGGTGCCAACCTTTCTAAAGAGTATTATAACAACTGCTGGGATAGAAGTGAGACCCCGGTTTATCCGCGTCTGACTTCACGCACCAACCTTAACAACTACCGTGGTAACGATGTTTGGTACAAAAATGTGAACTTCTTTAAACTGAGAAACTGCGAGGTATATTACATGTTGCCCGAAAATTGGATTTCTAAAGTGAAGATGTCACAATGCAAAGTGTTTGTCAAAGGAGAGAACCTGATGACCTTGTCTAACCTGAAGGCGATGGATCCCGAGAACATCGGTACCAATTTTCCGACTTTGATGGGAGTTAACTTAGGAGTTTCTGTAAAGTTTTAACGGATAAAGAAAAAACAGATATGAATCGAATTAAAAATATATTTTGTGCAGTAATACTCTCCGCATTTACAGTGAGCTGTGTCAATTTGGACTATACTGAGGTGACTACAGCCGATGAGGAGTGGATATATAAAAGCCCTATGTATGGTATCCAGAAATTGGTGTACAACATTTATGCACGTGTACCCAATGGTTTTGAGAAAAACTACGAGGGCGGTAGAGGGGCTACGCTGGCGGCTGCCACCGATGAGGCAGAGTGCGCATTGTCTTACTCTTCAGTTCACCGTTTCTACAACGGTGGATGGAATCCTAACAATCCCTTCTCATTTACGTGGAGCAATTCGTATGCGGCTATCGCCGAAGCGAACACCTTCCATGAGAAGCGCGATAAAATCAATTTGGACGAGTATAAGAACAACCTGGACTTCGAAGCTATGAAAAAGAAGTTCGAGCTGTTTGAGTATGAGGTCCGTTTCTTGCGTGCTTATTTCTATTTTGAACTGGTCCGTGCCTACGGTGACGTGCCTTTCACGCTGAAAACGTTAACAGTGGAAGAAGCGAATAGAATCGAACGTACTTCAGCCATTGCCATCATGGATTGGATTGCAGAAGAGTTGGATGCCATCGTTGAATATCTGCCTATCTCTTTCACCGATGAGTTGAGTCCGGAAACAGGTCGTGCAAACCGTATGATGTGTTTGGCGCTGAAAGCCCGTACATTGCTTTATAAGGCTTCTCCGTTGTTTAACAATGAGAATAATAAAGAGTGGTGGCTGGATGCCGTCAGAGCTAATGGTGAGGTTTTACTCCGTGCGCAAGAGTGGGGCATTGGTTTGGACAGGTACTCTAAGATTTGGGGACCTCGCAACGGTGACGGCATCGAGATGATTTGGGCCATTAAGCGTGGTACCAGTAACTATTGGGAATCGTACAACTACCCCATCGGCGTGGAGAACGCTAACGGTGGTATGTGTCCTACCCAAACTTTGGTCGACAACTATGAGTATAACGATGGCAGCAACCAGACCTTTGGCGAGCGTCATTCCAACACAGTGATTAACCTCACACAAGAAGACCCCTACGTTGGTTTGGATCCCCGCTTTTTTATGACGGTAGTGAAGAACGGTGATATTTGGCCGAATTACAATCCTAATCCTATCGAGACCTTTATAGGTGGATTGAACGCTGCACCGATTCATAACTCCACTCCGACAGGCTACTATCTACGGAAGTATTGCGATCCCAACGTGAGTCTGGCAACGAACAACCCCACCACTTCTCCTCATGCTTGGGTAGTGATGCGTTTGGGTGAGTTTTACCTGAACTATGCGGAGGCAATGTTCCAATACTATGGCGATGCTGAAGCAAAGGGCGAAGGCGGCTTCTCTGCTAATGATGCTATCAACCTGTTGCGCGATCGTGCCGATGTGATGATGCCTCACTGGAATGGAACTCCTGCCAACTGGTTCGAACGCTACAAACGCGAGCGTATGGTGGAGATGGCATTTGAGGACCAGCGCTTTTGGGACGTACGTCGTTGGAAGTGTGGTTCGGAACTGAGTGAAATCTCCATTGCCGAATTGCAGAAGAACATTTCAGGTGACATTGTCCTGACACGCAAGCAGGAGCAAAGACGTTGGGAAGATAAGTATTATCTCTTTCCGATTCCTTTCAGTGAGTATAACAAGAACAAGTATTTGGGACAGAACCCGGGTTGGAACTAATAAAAATAAAGCATAGATTATGAAGCAGATTATAAATAAATTGGCTATTCTCTTTTTGGGATTGGTATCCTGTTGTGCTTGCTCGGATGACGACGAAGAGCAGAATGCGAGATTGTCTGTGGTGGACTTCTATCCCTCAATCGTGATGGAAGGGATTAATCTGACTGTGGTTGGTACAGACGTAGAATCGGTAAAAGAGGTGGTTTTTCCCAGTGGCGTTATAGCTACCGATATTACCGTAAAGGATGAATATTCGTTTGAAGTTACTGTACCCGCCGGAGTATCGGAAGAAGCAGCACCCTTGATTGTGAGAGGAGAGGGCGAGGAAGTTTCCAGCCGTCAAACCATACGTCGCGCCAAACCGGTGTTTAATTCTTTTCTGTTCACCGACAAGAAAGGTGCTGCCATCAATACTAAGATGTCGATTTTAGGTAAAGATCTATTGTTTGTCGATGCCGTAGCTTTTATGGTTAATGGAGAAAAGCGTATGGTAGATAACAAGCATTTGCTACGTAAATCGAACGATGATATCAAATTTATAATTCCTGACAATTTCGAGAAAGGAGATGTAGTGTCACTACAGCTCATTTTCAAGAATGGTGAGACAATGGACTTGGATGAAAAAATTGACATCGTGATACCTTGGCAAAATCCGTTCGCATTGTGCGACCCGATTACGGATGAAACTTTCATGATTACTGATTTCGAACATGAAGACCCTGCAAACGGCGTAAGTGATATAAAGGCAAGCGGATTTGTGGCTGTTCATGAGGAACAATCAGAGGATGATTTCTTTTGGAACAATACCTATATTTATACGGCAGAAGATACAGGCAGTGGCGATTTATTTATTTGTCATGTGCATGGAAACCGTCCTGATGGTGATTTAAAAATGAATGAGTATGAGATTAAGCTTGACGTGAGAATTGACGAAGGTACGTTTGGTGCTTCTTTATGGGCTGGTCACTTCGATTTGGGATGGACATGGTGTTGGATTGGTAACTTCTTCCCCGAATCAACCGACGGGAAATGGATAACCGTTAAGTGCAAAGTCAAAGACTTAGGTATAGGTGGAGATTTTGATACTGGACATCCTATGGGACAGTGGGCATTAAGTGGTCTGATTGGTCCTTCTCTTCCAGCCGGAATCAGTCTTGACAACTTCCGTATGGATCCGCTTCCTGAAGATTAATCGTTGCAACATTTATTCATGTCGAATCTGTAAAAAAGAAGAGAATATGAAATAATGATTATAAAGTGGCAACAGAGGTGAATATCTTTTATCTCTGTTGCTGTTTTTAACGTTTTGTTATTAAAATAATCAATAGAGATAGACCAAAGAATATGAAAAGAATCATTTTAACTCTTATCTGTTGCCTCTCTATATGGGGAGTATCGGCACAAAATAAATCGTTCGACGGACTGGACGTGCACATGGGCAATCTGTTCCGGCTGTCTGATGCCAAGACCCGCTCCATCTGTCCCGAAAATTTTACTGGTGAGAAAGGTAAAGGCGGTATGGCTCAAGTCTGTGACCGCGGGAAACGGAACATTGCCAATGCGGCATATGCGGCAAGAGACCTTGGTGAAGGCTGGAAAGTGAATCCGTATATTATCATAAATCCCAAAGAGACCATTACCATTGCTGAAATGGAAGGACCGGGTGCCATTCAGCACATCTGGATGACCCCTACCGGAAACTGGCGCTTCTCCATCATCCGCATTTATTGGGACGATGAAAAGGAACCTTCTGTGGAATGTCCTGTCGGTGATTTCTTTTGTATGGGCTGGGGAATATATGCTCCACTTTCTTCTTTGGCAGTCTGTATCAATCCCGGCAGTGCTTTCAACTGCTATTGGACAATGCCTTTCAGAAAGAAATGTAAGATTACAATTGAGAATATAGATGAAGAGAAAGCAATGAATTTATATTATCAGGTTGATTATACATTGACGGATGTACCTGAAGATGCGGCCTACTTCCATGCTCAATGGAGAAGAACGAATCCCAATCATACATCAGACTATACAATTGTTGACAACATTAAGGGAAAAGGACACTTTGTCGGTACTTACCTTGCATGGGGGGTAAACAACAATGGATGGTGGGGAGAAGGAGAAATCAAGTTCTTTATGGATGGTGATAAGAAGTTCCCTACAATATGTGGCACGGGTACAGAGGATTATTTCTGTGGCTCGTACAATTTTGACCGGGGAGGTCAATACAAAGAGTTCTGTACTCCTTATGCCGGTCTGCATCAGGTGATCAGACCGGACGGTACTTACAATTCCCAGCAACGTTTCGGATTGTATCGCTGGCATATTACAGATCCTATTCGATTTGAAAAAGATTTGAAAGTTACTATACAGGATTTGGGCTGGCGTGCAGGTGGTCGTTATTTGCCTCAAAAGTCAGACATCGCATCTGTTGCATTTTGGTATCAGGCAGAGCCCCATAATAAGTTCCCGGAAATGGTTTCTTGGGAGGAACTTGAAGTAAATTGAAAAGTGAAATGTTATGAGATATTCAGTTTATATATTTTTACTATTGTTCCTTTTATACGGATGTTCATCGTCGAGTGTCCGTGAGCAATATGGCTTGAAGTTGAAAGAATTTCCCATTGATTGTGACTCATTGATAAAGTCGATAGAGGTAGATAGGTTGGGAGATGCAGAGTTCTCATCGGAAGTTACACAAGTGGATGAAAATATAGTAAAAGTACATATCCGTTTCGACCTTAAGGATACAGTCAAACAGGATGATTGGCAGGTGCAGATAAAGCCGGCTTTCAAACCTGAATTCAACTGGGCACCTCATTTGACTCCTACAGTTAATAATATTATTGACCAGCATGTTTTTCGTTCGCCTGCGCTTATTGCAACAGACCAACAACGGGGTATCGTAATCATACCTGATTTGGATATACTGTCTAGGTCTGGTAAAAATAGGTGGTATATGGATATGGATGCGGAGAATAATATCCTTTCGTTGGGTATGTCTGCAAGCAAGGTATCTGACCATGTATTATATGAACGTCAGCCTGGATCAGTTTATGAGGGTGGTATTGTGGAATATGGATTTTATATAATCAAATATACGGAAAAGCAAGAGTTGGCAAATCCATTTCGTCTACCACTGCAGTTTATGTGGAACAAATGGGGACACGATCGATTGGTGAAATTGTCTTCTGAAGATTTTGAGCCTTATGTAAAATATACCTATAACTGGGCGTTTAATACTTGGGAAAAAAGTGTTTGGCAGGAATTTACACTGAATGGAAAGAAAGTGGGTGCACCTGTATTTATTGTAAATACGACCCAGAGCCCCAATTATCCGGGTGAAGTGAATGAACGGGAGTTTAGGTCCATTTGGAATCAGGCTTGGTTTAGTTCTTTGCGTTCGGCAAGTGGATTGTTCAGATATGCTAGACGGACTGCTGACAGAACGCTGTTGGAAAAAGCGAATCTGACTAAAGAATTGGCATTGTCATTTCCGATGAAAGATGGATTTTTCTACGGTCTTATCGGTACCGATATGTGTGAGGTAGAGATGGATGGAAAAAAATGCAATCGTTCCAAGGGCTGGGACCATTATTTTTGGGGTAATTCCAATCGGAATCCGTTTACGTGGGATGCCAGACAATCACCTTTCCACATTTTGGATATGAGTTGGACTGCACTGCTGATGCTTCGTTGGTATGAAGAATTGGAGAAGGATGCACGCCTGTTGGCTTATGCTGAGACTTATGCACGTGCATTGTTGGGGGTACAATATGAGAATGGATATTTTCCAGGCTGGTTGGATCTGGAAAAATTGCAACCTATGGAGTATTTGAATGATTCTCCGGAAACGTCTCTATCGGTTACATTCTTACTCAAACTGTATGAGATGACAGGGAAAGAAAAATATAAAATTGCAGCTCTAAAAGGTATAGAAGCTGTTAAAGAAGCTATTACAGAAGGACGTTGGGAAGATTTTGAGACTTATTGGTCCTGTTGTAGAATAGGTACTCCTCAATGGGTTGGCAAAAAAGTAACGAGAAATAATATGTATAAGCAATGTAATTTTTCCATGTTTTGGACAGCGGAAGCCTTGTTGGAGTGTTATCGTATAACTGGTTGTTTTGATTACTTGAAACTAGGGCAAAGGGTATTAGATGAAATGTTAATGACACAGGCATCTTGGCAACCGTCGTATATATATGTAAATGGTCTAGGAGGGTTTGGAGTCATGAATACTGATGGTGAATGGAATGATTCAAGAGGAAGCTTATTTGCTGAAGTTATCTTACAATATGGAAAGCTATTGGATATTCCTGAATATAAAGAGAGAGGAATATGTGCTTTGAAAACATCCTTTGAAATGATGTATTGCCCTCAAAATCTAAAAGCAAAGCAACAATGGGAAAAAGTGTGGCCATTTTTTAATGAAAAGGATTATGGCTTTACAATGGAAAACTATGGGCACGGAGGACGCACTTCACTTACTGGAGAAGGTATGGGAGAGTTTACTATTTATGATTGGGGAAATGGCGCAGCTTCCGAAGCTTTTAATCGCATTTTAGATAGATATGGGGCGGAGATATTTCAATGATATTTATATTCTGGTTTTATAAAATGCCAAATTCGTTAATCGTAAAATAGTACAAGTATGGATATAATTTTAAAAAGACTATTTTCTTTTATGGTAGTGCTTTTTGTAGGCGTTTCTATGTTTGCAGGAGGGACTATTAAAAATGTAAAGAAAAAGGCCGTTGATACACAAATGACTGATGAAACGGCTGCTCTGTTATATAATATACACCAAATACAGGGCAAAGGAACAATGCTTGGCCAACACGATGGTGTGTGGATGGAGGAAGGAAAAAAGATAACAGGACATATTCATAAATTATCTGGTAGGTTACCAGCTATTGCAAGTTATGATTTTATGTTTATAACCAATGTAAACAATACAGAAGGCTCTTGGTTTAGAATAAGAGAACATGAAATACGCGAAAGGATTATTGCTGCAAATCGTGAAGGTCTCTTTATAACTATGTGCTGGCATTATAATGATCCATATACACAAAAAACATTTTATACAAAAGAATTGCCGATTGAGGAACTTAAAATGATGTCATTTAAGTCAATACTTCCGGGCGGTCAAAATCATGAACGTTATAAAAAGGATTTGCGGAAAGTAGCAGAATTTTCATCATCTCTTCGTGATGATGACGGTAAATTAATTCCTTTTATATTTCGTCCTTTTCATGAATTTGACGGGGAATGGTTTTGGTGGGGAGCAGCCTACAATGAACCGGAAGAATTCAAGGATTTGTGGAGATTTACAGTACACTATCTGAGAGATATTCTGAATGTCCATAATATGCTTTATGCTTTTTCTCCTGATATAAAATTTGATTCTCGTGAGGACTATCTATTGCGTTATCCTGGCGATGATTATGTTGATATATTAGGTTTTGATGATTATGAAGACTTCAAATATGATAAAAAAAGGACGAATGAGGCTCGGAAGAGGATTCGTATTGTCGGAGCCTTGGCAAATGAGAAGAAGAAACCTTGTGCATTGACTGAAGTGGGATATTTTATTAAAAAGGATAATCCGCAAAAAGTAGACATTAAACGAATGGAATATTTATTAGAAACCATTTCTGATATGTACGAATATCTTTCTTATGCTGTATTTTGGGGAAATGGTGGAGGTGTATATTGTGTACCCACACAAGGTGATGCCGGAGAGGAAGAGTTTAAATCCTTCCTAGGGCAACCATTTATTCTATTGAATGATAATAAGTAAAACAATAAAGTTATGAAAAAGAAACTATTAGCTGTGTTTTTATTCTCTGCTACCACCATGTTGTGTGCACAGACTTTACAAACTTCCAACAAGTATTTTGAAGTTGGAAACTTCAAAGAAGTACATAATCCTGCATGGGGGGTGACTGATGATCCATGGTGTATCAATGACCATACTTTCATTTACGATAAAAAAAAGAAAAAATGGCATGTGATCGGTATAACACATGCCCGAAAAATGGATTATATAAAAGATCCTGGGCTCAATCTACTTCATATTTCGGCAGATAGCCTATTTCAAACTCCGTGGGAGATTCATCCTCATGCACTGACTGCTGATTTTAAGAAATATAAGGAATCGGTTCTTTGGGCTCCTTATTGTGTACATCATAAGGGGAAATATTACATGTATGTGTGTGCCGGATCGCAAGGTGGTGCACATGTTCATGATTCATACCAAATGAATCTTTATATATCCAAAAATTTGAAGAACTGGGAAAGATATAAGCAAAATCCGTTATTTGTGGATGGATTTGATGCACGTGATCCGATGATTATTAGGGATGGTAACCAATGGATAATGTACTATACTGCAAACTCTACACCAATGGGGGGAAATCATGTCATTGCAGCTTATGTTAGTAAAGATTTATTTCATTGGTCAGATAGGAAAATAGTTTTTGTCCATTCCCGAAAAGGAACTTTCGGAGGACCTACCGAGTCTCCTTTCGTTGTGAGACGTGGTGATAAATATTATATGTTTTTGTGTGATGGAGGGCATACGGATGTATATATTAGTAATGATCCGCTACAGTTTGAACAGGCTAACTTGATAGCGGAAATAAATGATTGTCGGGCATCTGAATTAATCAAAGATAAAAAAGGGAACTACTACATCAGTAGCGCCGGATGGTTCGATGGAACATACGGGTTAAAAATAGCTCCGTTTATTTGGAAAGATGGGTTAGATAATGAAACAAACAGTTTAAATCCTTAACATATATATTATGAAAAAACTATTTTTAGTCATATCGGTTTTTATTGGACTATTGTTGACGAATATTGATTGTCAGGCTCAAAAAGTTGGAGGAGAACTTGGGAATCTAGCTGCAATTAAAAAAGGGTTTCGTAATCGTAGAATAAGTAGCACTGATAAAAATGGTAATAATGGTGATTGGATAGATTCAATAAAGCCTGGTGAGAAATGGAGTGTGGCAATCTCAGGTACAGGCATTATTAATCATATTTGGTTTACTATTTCTCCAATGAATATCATGAGAAATAATCTTGTATTTAGAATTTATTGGGATGGTAAATCATATCCTTCTGTAGAAGCACCTCTAGCTGCCTTTTTCGGTAATGGTTGGGATGAATATTATGAGTTTGCTTCTCTTCCATTGGCTGTAGGTCCTCAAGGAGGAACGGGGCTTGTTTCTTATTTCCAGATGCCTTTTGCCAATGGTGCTCGTTTGGAAATAGAGAATCAAAGTGATGAAACAATTTCTCGCCTTTATTTTTATATAGATTATGTGGAAATGAAAAAACTGCCGAATGATTTAGGGCGTTTTCATGCATGGTATAACCATGAATTAACAGATGCATTACCAGAAGGTGAAACTGAATGGGGGTTGGTGGGACCACAAACTAATAATGTAGATGGTGCTGATAACTATTTGTTTGCAGATATTAAAGGTGAAGGACAGTTTGTTGGAATTAACTATTATGTCCATTCTCCTTCACCCATGTGGTATGGTGAAGGTGATGACATGATATTTATAGATGGTGAAGAAAAAGCATCATTATTAGGAACAGGGACAGAAGACTTTTTTAATACTTCATGGTGCCCTAAAACTATCTTTACTCATCCTTATTACGGTTATGCAAGAGTAAATAATGATAATGGTTGGTTGGGAAGAACCCATGTATATCGTTTCTTTATCTCCGATCCCATATATTTTGAAAAATCACTGAAGGGAACTATTGAACATGGGCATAATAACAATCTAACGTTGGATATAAGTAGTGTTGCTTATTGGTATCAGTCTGAAGCTGGTATTCTTCCTCCTGCCCCACCTAAAGCTGACAGAACTCCTAAGGAATTTATTCGGGATCAGGATATGCACCGTTGGAGACATGAATGGAGAAAGAATTCAGGAAATGGATCAAAATTGTGGGGAAATGAGGTGAATGAAAAGCCTAATACATAACAAAGGACTATTAAAACATATGAAATACCTGACAAACTCAATAATTCTGCTAGTCACTATAATTATAGTGACCGGTTGTACTGGGCAAAAAAACATAAGATTTGTTTTAATGCCGGATATACAGACCTATACGCGACTTTATCCTGAGATCTTAGAATGTCAAACTAGATGGATTAAAGAACATGCAGATAGTATTACATTTGTCTTGCAACAAGGAGATATGACTGAAAATAATATTGATGAACAGTGGAAAGTTGCAGCATCTGGAATGAACATATTGGACAATCAAGTACCATATGCCTTTGTAATGGGCAATCATGATTTAGGAAACAATTCTGATAAAAGAGATTCTAAATTGTTTAATGAATACTTTCCGTATATAAAACATAGTCAGATGAGGCATTTTGGTGGAGCATTCGAGGAAGGGAAAATGGATAATGTATGGTATTCATTTAAAGCAGGTGGATTAGAATGGTTAGTTCTTTGTTTGGAATTTGGTCCTCGTAACATGGTTTTAGATTGGGCGGGAAAGGTTATAGACTCTCACCCTACTTATAAAGTAATTATAAATACCCATGCTTATATGTATTCAGATGATACTCGTATGGGAACTAATGATTGTTGGCTACCCCAAGAATATGGAATTGGGAAAGATACGGGAGAAAATACAGTGAACAATGGAGAGCAGATATGGGATAAGCTAATAAAAAAGTATCCTAATATTTTATTCGTATTTAGTGGTCATGTTTTAAATGATGGAACTGGTACCTTAGTTAGCACTGGAATACATGGTAATAAGGTATATCAAATGTTAGCTAATTATCAAGATGGTGTGGAAGGAGCTATTAGGGGGAAAAACGGTTTTTTACGTATTATAGATATTAATGTAAAGGAAAAACAGATAGATGTGAAAACATATTCTCCTTATTTACGTGAGTATAAATTGGATAAAGAGCATCAGTTTTCTTTTGAAGATGTATCCTTCAACTAAAAACATATATCATTAATTAAATATATTATGAAAAGAATCAAATTACTTGCTATCTTGTTGTTATTTGATATCCAAGTTTTTTCTCAAATTGATTTTTATAAATGGGAATTGCAGAATCTCTCAGATATTTCTCGATTGCCTGAATATCGTACAGGCAACATATATCAATTATCCAGTTATGATCGTACTGGTGGCAATGATGATGGGTTTTCTGGCAGGTACTCTTACATTCGTAAAGAAGGGAATGATTTAGTGGTGGCTGACATCAAAGGGGCAGGGGTTATTAACCGGATATGGACTCCTACTCCTACTAAAGATACTATTCAGTTTTATTTTGATGGAGAACAACAACCGAGGATAAATATTCCTTTTATAGATCTTTTTTCCGGAAATGTTTATCCTTTTATTGCCCCATTATGTGGAAATGAAATAGGAGGATATTATTGTTATATGCCTATACCCTATGCAAAATCAATTAAAATTGTATATAAAGGGAATGATTTGAAGTTTCACCAAATACAATACAGAGAATTGTCTGGTAAAGAAAAGGTCAAAAGCTTTTCATGGAGCTATTTTGATAATACGTTGCTATTACCTGAAATAGATAAAATTTGGAATTGTCTCCCTCTTTCTGTATATGGTGATAAAGTAAGCATACAGCAAATAAATGTAACGATTAAAGAAGGAGAGGAAGGGGAAATCTTTGAACTTCAAAATGGTGGTAGGATAGTAGGAATAGAATTAGATGGTGGATATGATTTGCAAAGAAAAAGTGAAAAACTGCTATTGAAAGCCAATTGGGATGATGAAGTAAGGGCTGCAATAGATGTACCTTTCAATAGCTTTTTTGGATATGTGTCAGGAAAGCCATCCATGAGTTCTATTTTGCTTGGATCAACTTTATCTATGTGTTATTCTTATTTACCGATGCCATTTGATAACAAGGCGAAGTTGTCTGTAGAATATAAAGATAATGGTACCGGAGGGGAAATTACGATTTCAGGGAGAGTTTATTTTATAGAAGAAAAGCGTGATAGGAAAAGGGAAGGGAAACTGTATGCTCAGGCGCGTAGGGAATATTTGCCTCCGGTAGGTTCTCCCTTTACAATTGCCAATGTGCTTGGAAAAGGTCATTACATAGGTACAATTCTTATTGCTCAAGGGTTGAATGAAGGAATGACTGAATACTGGGAAAGTGATGATTGTTCTCTGATTGATGGAGAAATGCGCATACATGGAACAGGCTCTGAGGATTATTTTAATGGTGGCTGGTACGCTGTGATGGATCGTTGGGACAGAGGAGTAAGTTTGCCTATACATGGGGCTTTATTATATGATTTGAAAACGGCACGTACGGGTGGATATCGTTTTTATTTATCAGATAAGGTTAATTTCGATTCATCCTATGTGTTAACTATCGAACATGGTCCTGAGGGTAATAAATTGAATGTGGATTATACTTCTGTTGGGTTGTTCTATTCAGATAGCCCACAGTTTGAGAACAAGCATCTATTTGATGTTACTGACGAAGTGCAACGTAGAGATATTCTTTTGGCTCAAGATATGACTATGCGGCTTTATTGGTTCACTCAGGCTTCATTTGATGGAAGTTCAATGATTATTTCATCAAAACGAGAAGAACATTGGACTACCAATATTGATTTTGAGGCTGTACCTATGGTACAATTCGATCTTACAGGAATGGATAATGGTAAATATAAAGTATATGTTGTTCATACAGGTTTAGAAGAAAATAAGCCCTTCTCTATATGGCAACGGACAAATCAGGTTTCAGAATGGATTGTAAGCAATAAGGACCTTCAGTCGACTTCTTTTGCTGGAGAAATTGAAATATCCGAACAGGTTAAAACTCTGACCGTACGAAAAAAGAAGATGGATAATACTATAGTGAAAATTGATTATCTTATTTTTGAAAAAGAGAAAGACTAATAATGAAGATGATACGATTATATTTGGAATTTATTTTGTTGCTCGTAATATTTTGTTCGTGTAATTCTACTTCTTCTGATGTAGAAAGGAAATATTTGCATTTAAGTAAGGCTGATTTAGAGAATAAGATTAAGGGTGGCTGGGTAGGTCAAACAATTGGAGTAACTTTTGGAGGAGTAACTGAATTCAAATTCAATGGCACTTTTATTCAAGATTATCAGCCGTTGCCTTGGAATGATAATCAAATAAAGAATACAATGCTTTCATGGCCTGACTTATATGATGATCTTTATATGGATCTTACATTTGTGGAAGTATTTGAGCGTCTAGGTTTTGATGCACCAGTTGACTCATTTGCTTATGCTTTCGCTAATGCTGACTATATGTTATGGCATGCTAACCAAGCGGCTCGTTATAATATACTAAATGGAGTACTTCCTCCTAAATCTGGATATTGGAAGAATAATCCCCATGCCGATGATATTGACTATCAAATCGAAGCGGATTTTGCGGGGTTAATGTCTCCTGCGATGCCTAATGTAGCTTCTGATATTAGTGACAAAATAGGACATATAATGTGTTATGGTGATGGTTGGTATGGTGGTGTATATGTAGGGGCAATGTATAGTTTGGCTTTTGTTTATGATAATATTTATGAGATTGTAACGGAAGCTTTGAAAACTATACCTCAGCAAAGTACTTTTTACCAGTGTATAGCTGATGTTATAAGATGGCATAAAGAATATCCGGAAGATTGGCATCAGACTTGGTTTGAGATACAAAAGAAGTGGTCGGAAGATAAGGCTTGTTCGGAAGGTGTATTTGTACCTTTCAATATTGATGCAAAATTAAATGCTGCTTATGTGGTTATGGGCTTATTATATGGTAATGGAGATTTCACTCGAACGCTTGAAATAAGTACCCGGGCAGGGCAAGATTCAGATTGTAATCCATCGACGGCCGGCGGAGTATTGGCAACAATGATAGGATATGATAAAATTCCTACATATTGGAAGAGTAGCCTTTCTCAGGCGGAACAATTAAACTTTAAATATACGAATATGTCTTTAGAAAAGACTTATGAAATTAGTTTTAAACATGCTTTGTTGATGATTGAACGTAATGGTGGAATTATAAAGGAAGATAGTGTTGAAATCTTACTCCAAAATCTTAAGGAAGTACGCTTTGAACAAAGTTACCCCAATCTGATTCCTAAAAAGAAAGAATCATTCTGGAGGCTTGTTGATAAAGAAGTTTCTTTTGAATTTGAAGGTACTGGGTTTGCTTGGCGTGGTGAAGCTACGAAAATAAACAAAGATTTAAATGACTATGTCTTTAATGTAACATTTTGTATAAATGATAAAGAAGTAGAGCGCTGTGTTCTTCCTACTTCCTATAAGCTTCGTAAGCATGATTTTTTTTGGAAGTATGACTTGCCATATGGAAAATATAAGGTAAAAATGATAATCGATAATCCTCACCCGGATTATGAAATATATTCGTGGGACTACACGATTTTTTAGAAAGAATGTTTAATAATAAATTAAGATAGAGTATGAAAAAGTTTTGTTTTAGTTTACTGCTAGTGTTTCCAATATTAGTTTTCGGACAATTAAGAAATGCTGATGTTTATAAGTTACCTGAAATGGGGAAAGAAAATATTCGTGAAAATATTAATATTCCAGGCTTCGATGGATATGAAGTGTTGAAATGTGACTTTCACATTCATACGGTTTTTTCTGATGGGAGAGTATGGCCGGACATGCGAGTCAATGAGGCGTGGCAACAAGGGTTGGATGCTATAGCTATTACAGACCATATTGAATATCGTCCTTTTAAAGATATGGTTATAGGTGATTTGAATGAAAGTTATAAAATAGCTAAGGCTCATGCTGATTATTTGGGGTTCATTGTTATCAAAGGTGCAGAGGTTACACGAGAAAAACCCATAGGACATCTTAATGCTTTATTCATAAATGATGCTAATAAACTTGATCAAGAAGATCCTGTGGATGCTTTGCGTGAAGCTAAAAAGCAAGGGGCATTCATTATGTGGAATCATCCGGGATGGCCCGATGATAAGAGTACTTTATATTCAATTCATGAACAACTTTTGAAAGATAAAGTTATAGATGGAGTTGAATGCTTCAATTTTCTAGAGTATTATCCCATTGCATTTGATTATGCTAATAAATATAATTTGGCTTATATGGGTAATTCTGATATTCATAATTTAGTTACTGAAACTTATGGTGGAGAAAAATTAGCACGTCCCATAACATTGGTTTTTTCTTCTGAACGATCTGAAGAAGGAGTAAAGGAAGCTTTGTTTGCTAGACGTACAGCTATATTATTCAATGGCGTGTTAGCGGGGAAAGAGGATATTCTTAGAAGACTTTTCTTAGCATCTGTACATCTCAGGATGATAGAAAACAATAGTGGCTATACGGAACTATGTAATACTTCCGATTTGAATTATATCCTTTTGATAAATAATTTCCAATATAATTTGCCTGCCAACAAAACTATACGTTTGCAGTTGCCGAAAGAAGGAAAAATAATAGTTGGAAATTGCTATACGGGCAAGGACTCCAAATTGGAGATTAGTTTACCTTTAAAATAAGAGTTGATAGGAAACTGATTCATTATGAAATAGTATGGGAAAAAATTGCCCCAATAGGTGACAGTAATAAATTTGTTTATCGGAGTTGATCGTTCTCTCGTACCAGGAGAAAACAGTATTGAATGGTAGTTGTATGATGACTTCCAGATTCGATCCCCAATTTGGGACTAGAATAAATCGCACACATTCAAAATATCAGGAGAAGTTGTTGAAGAATTACGTCTGATTTTGAATTATATTGTAATTGGTGTGTTGTGTCGTATGTACTGGGTTAAGAAGTACTTATGATTACAACGTTGTGGGATATTATGAATATACTTGAAATATGACTAGTCCTAAATAACCCCATTAAAGGGTTTATTGGACTAGTCATAATGTGAGTCCCATAATCAAAGAGGTTCTATGGCATATGTATAGTGATATACTTTGTTCTTTAATAAGAACTCTTTATGAACTCTAGGTGACCAACTGTCATCTCCTCCAAGCCCCATCTGCTTATAATCAATATGTAACCAATTCTTTTCACCACGAATTAATGTATGCGCTTTTTTACTGCGGTTCAAATCTTTATCGGAGTAATTTTGAATATTAAAATTGAAAAATGGTTTTCCTGTTATACGTATTCCGCTTCCGAAATCATCATATATCTCCAACCAGCGGTTATCCGTTTTATTTCCATTTTCTTGAGGCATAATATGTGGAAAAGACTGTTCACAGACAATTCCATTATAAATACCAACATAAGCTGATTCTTTTCTATCATCATAGCTTTCGTGAGGGCCTCTTCCAAACCAAGTGAGATTTTTCCACTCAACAGGTAATGCACACTTCATTCCGACTCTTGCCAATGACAGCACATCTATATTTATATAAAAGATGGCATCAATGAGAACTTCACCTTCATGTGAGATTGTATAATTTGCTTTTTGCAGGATATTACCTTCTTTGAATTCTAATAGGTTATTAACATAAACTTGCACATCTCCGGTAGGCAAAATCACGAAATCCAATTGCTTGGTTTTTATTTTATAATCATCCAATCCTACTTTGCGCCATGAACTTGCATAAGAATTATTACGTCCTTCATCGTTATCGGTCGGAACCCGCCAGAAACATGGTAATAGAGGAGATTCCAGCAAATTGTTTCCTTTATAACTGAACTGTGATATCGCTCCGGTGAGTCTGTCAAATTGTATATGAAAACTTTTCCCTATAACTGTTAGTCCATTTTTTCTTTCTACCCGAAGAGGAGAGGTTGTTTGAACTTCTTTCTCTATGAACGGTTCGGGAAGTATATCTAGAGCTAATTGCTCTGAAGCGATCTCAATACTACCGTCAGAATAATTCCGTTGTTCAGTATTATAAAAACTAAAGTTTACATGGTATTCATTTCCAGCTTTTAAGCTTTGCCTGGGTAAGTCCAATTCTATCAATTGCTTGCTTTGGGGAGCTATATTCAAGGCGGTAATCGTATCATGATCTATAGGAAGACCATTCTCTAATAATGTCCAACATAAAATAATTCCTTTTGTATCAGTGAAATAGTTCGCATTTGATATAGAAACAAGTCCTTCATTTATATCTATATTTTCTACATTGAAATTTTGAAAAACTTTCTTCAATTCATATAACTCCGGTTGAACTTCCCGATCAGGATTTACTAAGCCATCATTTGAATTTGCACCGTCACTATAATTTATTACTTCCCAATATTCTTTGCCATTTTTATCTTTCAAACGTAGTCCCTGATCTACCCAATCCCAAGTAAACCCTCCATGCATACGGGGATATTTATAGAATAAATTCCAGAACTTTCTGAAATTGCCTAAACCATTTCCCATAGAGTGAGCATATTCACATATCAACATAGGGCGTGACTGATCTTCATTATACTGCTTGATAATTTCATTAAGAGGATTATACATATTTGAAATGAAATCATACCTTGAAAGTACTTTTGCATAAGCAGGATTTTTTGCCTCATAATGAACCGGACGTTTCTCTGGGTCACATCTTTTTATTTCTTCATAAGCCTTGTCAAAGTTCTTTCCCCAACCAGATTCATTCCCCATAGACCAGAAGATGATAGAAGGATGATTCTTATCTCTTTTTACCATGTTCACATTCCTTTCGACAATAGCACTTTCCCACTCATCTCTTTCTCCTACATAGAATCCTTTTGCCCACAAACCATGACTCTCTACATTAGCTTCATCCATTACATATAGTCCATACTCGTCACACAAGTCATACCAATCCGGGTGATTGGGGTAATGGGAAGTTCTCACCGCATTGATATTAAATAATTTCATCAATTTGATGTCACGTTCCATCGTTTCACGGGTAATATATCGCCCGGTATAAGGATCGAATTCATGTCTGTTAACTCCTTTTATTTTTACAGGTTGTCCATTAAGCAACAGATGTCCATCTTTTATTTCTACCTTTCTAAATCCTACCTTTTGGTGAATAACTTGTTGTACGCTGCCATGCTTTGGGGATAATTCTATATCCAAGCGATATAATTCAGGTGTTTCTGCTGTCCACTTTAAAGGAGAAGAAACTTTCTCTGAGAATGAGATTTCTTGCTCTTCACCCGAAGCTACACTGAACAAAAACTTTCTTGTCCATATTAATTTGCCGGATGTTTCTTTTAAAGAAATACGCAAACAACCATCTTTGACAAATTCGCTTGTCTCGTTCTTTATAGAAACGATTGCATTTAATTCTGCATCCTTATACTCCGTATCCAAGTTAGAGAAAATGGAGAAATCTCTGATATGGACTTTAGGAAGTGCAAATAAAAAGACATCACGGTATATACCACTTAATCTCCAATAGTCCAAATCCTCTAAGTAACTGCCGTCAGACCAATTTAGGACTTGGACAGTCAACTGATTCTCACCTTTCTGCAAATATTTGCTGATATTAAACTCTGCCGGTAACATTCCATCTTCATGGTATCCCACTTTTTCCCCATTCAACCAAACATACATGGCGGATTGTACTCCGGCAAAGTGCAAAAAGATTTCTTCATCTTTCCAGTCAGTCGGAACAACAAAGTTTCGACGGTATAGTCCTATTGGATTGGAATCTTTGGGAACATAGGGGGGATTAGGTTCAAAGGGGTATTTCACATTTGTAAAAATAGGCGGATCATATTCTCCTTGTAGTTGCCAATTACCAGGAACATTAATATAATTCCATGAACTATCATCGTAATCTACACTATAAAAAGCAGTAGGGGAGGCTTCTATACCGGAAATATACTTAAATTTCCATTTTCCATTCAGAGAATGTACCATGGAAGACTCTCCTCGTTCTACCTCTGCAACAGATCGATAAGGTATATAAGAGGCATGAGTTGGTTCTGCATTTACACTATTTATTTCAGGATTCTCCCATTCAGATAATACTTCCTGAGAGTGGACAAGTGTTACAGTCCAACATATAATAACCAGGGCTAATATTTTTTTCAGCATATCTATTGGATGACATTAAATGTTTTATACATAAAAAGCTGTTCTTTTTTATCATTAAGGGTTGATTGTACATCTACTTTTTCTAAAATAACTCCTTTTACGTCCGATGTTACAATAGCAGGTCTGTAATCAAAGGTGTGAACTTTTAATTTCACATTATCCAACCGGATGTCATCTGCATGACGTATGAAGATTCCCCACGCAGGAAGCTCCTTAAATTGTGAAAACTCCGGATAGGTTGTTCTCATCTCAGGTATTCCTTCCAGTTCTTTCGCGGTCACTCCGCATTTGGCATAGAAAGGATTACCTCCTCCTGGAGATTCTATATCTATATTCTTGAGAATAATTCCTTGAATTCTATCTTCAGGTAAACCGATAATACTTGCAGGAGAGATGTTGCGAGGTAGATGTTCTACCGGGCCTTCGTATGAATAACCTGCATCAGGCTTAGAGCTTGCCAGCTTCACGTTGAAGTTGGAAAGGGTAACATTCTTCATAAGCGGTCTTCGTCCGGAATTCCAGCGGTCTCCTATTCGTAGATAGAATGCATTTCCTACATTCACGGCACGTACACTATCAACAAGTATATTTTCGATAATGCCTCCATCCACAGTGGCGAATGTCACGGCGGAACGGTAAGTGTTATAAATCGTGAGATTCTTGATGATAAAATCACGAAAACCACCTTTTGATGCTGTTCCGAATTTTAAGCCACTGGCACTTGAACGTATGATGCAATTATCAACTACTACATTTTGGCAGATTTGCGATGGCTCATGCGATTTGAAACAGATTCCATCATCGGCAGCATCGAAAAAAGAATTGCTGATTCTGACACTATCACAATCTACGATATCTATACCGTCATTATTCCAGTAAGATTTACAATCAACATTTATATTATCTATAATGACTTGCCGACACTGGTCGTAGGCTTGATTCCAACTTGCCGGATCGTGCATCCGTACTCCTTCAACTCTTACATTTCGACATTCTCTAAAATAAATATTGTGGGGACGGTTTATTTCATCAGGCCTATCCATATGCAATGGGTCATCTATCAATCCTCTCTGAATGTATGATATCAGATTGTTGGCTACTATGAATCCCCTACCGTTAATTGTACCTTCACCTGTTATTCCGATATTATCTTGCCGTACGGCAAAAAGTAAAGCTGTTCGTTGTATATACTCATCTTTCTTATAGTCTAAGGCATTATACGAACCTAATAAGACAGCCCCTTGCGCTAAGTGTAAAGTAACATTGGATTTTAAATATATGGTGCCGGTCAAATAGTTTCCGGCATCAAAAATGAGTTTTCCCCCTCCTGCTGTATGAACATAATCAATTGCATATTGGATGGTATGCGTGTTTAAAGTTACCCCATCAGGTTTTGCCCCAAAATCCATTATAGAGTAATCTTTTCCTTGGACACCAGTCCAATAGAGGAATAGAGCCAACAAAGCATATAGTAATTTTCTTTTCAGCATTGTATCAAGATATTATTTTTTCATCTTTGCATATAACTCATTCAAAATTTCCCTTCGGGTAGAAATTCCCGGTTGAATTTTTATATTCAATTTAGACAAACGCTTCCAGTTACTTAAAGTCTGTTCCTCTATCGCTTCATCTAATTTTGCTTCCCATTCGGGCAAAAAGCCCCGAAGTCCCATGTATTGTACCATTAAGAAATCTTCGTCATCTAATGAAATATCTTTATAATAAATCAGAGTAGTGCCTTGTTTAAGCAAGACATCTTGCATCATAGCTATATTGATATTCCTGACTTTTACCTTTTCTTCTATTGCAACTGAAGATGCTACACCGGCAGCTTGTCCCATAGCCATCCAGCATGGTTCCATTCTAAGTGTAGAGAAACCGATATGAGAGCCGGAAATGGGAACTGGAAATAATAAATTATCTATCTCCTTAGGAACAATCACTCCATAGGGGACAGTGTAAGGTGATGTTGGATAACCCAGAAATCCATTCAGGTGCACCATACCGGGTTCCCGTTTATGGGTGGCATGTGAATCAAATCCATAATGGCTGGCTGTGATGCTTGATGAATACACAGGAGGCCTTCCACTGCCTTTTACAGGCATCGCATCACTTGCTATGAAAAAATGAAGTCCTTCGAACCGACGTCCTTCACGTACATATACTTGTCTGGGAAAATGCCCATTATCAGTATATTCATCTTTTGCATACCCCCATTCGCGAGCTGCTTTCCGAAAATGAACCGGTAATTCTTTATCGTTTTGGGCAAACCAAAGCAGTCCTTCTGTATATTCTCTCAGTCTTGTAGCAAACTTGTCACGCCATGCCCAACCGGCTGTAGGCCATGCCCAGTTCTCTTCAGGCAGATCTGATGAGACAAAAGCAGCATGCTGGTTGTTAGCATCTGTTTTTTCATTTGGAATTTCAACCAGGTTTACTACTTTACCAAGCCCCCATTTGTCACCAGGAATCATAGTCGGATTGCCCTTAGCTATATGTTTCTTATTAGCTTCTAACATTTCCAAAGTAACATTCACCATTTCTGCTTGGGTATGACGTCCCGTCCAGACATCATCGATAATAGATGCATATTCATTACGGTCATAATTTTTGGGCTTTGTTATAGGTACTTTATTATCCGGATTTTTGGTCAGGCACAATCGGTAATTGTATGCCTGGACAGCATTATCTCCAATAAAAGTGGAAGCATCCATTTCCGGGCCATGCCAGTATTTGTAAACACTTCCTGCTCCGGGTTCTCCAAACTCATTTTTACCTTCGCGCCCTACTCTAAAGGGGACACCGGCTGCTGCTGCCAGATCTCCCTCGTAAGTGGCATCAATGAAAATCTTGCCTTGATACTCTTCTTGAGTATTATTATCACGATTCAGAACGTTGATTTTCACAATTTTATCATCTACTTTTTTTATATTATGAGGACTGGAATCGAATTGCCGCATTGTCAAAACTGTGATTAGATCTTTATATTCTCCTAACCAGTCTGTGAATACTTGTTCTGCCACTGAAGGTTCGAAACGGAAACCATCATCACATCTCTGATATTGTATAGAAGTTACACCATATTTTTTTTTGTAATAGTCTTTGATGCGGCAGGTGAACTCTCTGAATAATCCTGTTGTTGCTGCCCGGGTTACAATATCCGTTGCTCCCAGTCCATTGGAGGGCAGACCTCCTATATGCTGCGTTCGTTCTAAAATAACAGAAGTTTTCCCAAGTTTAGCAGCTGCGAGTGCTGTGGTCAATCCGCCGGGTGTTCCTCCCACTATAACAATATCATATGTTTGCTGTGCAAAAATATTGATACTCCAAAATAATAGTAAAGTTGTTAGTAATTGTTTCATTGTAATTTCTATTTAGTGATATTAGTAGATTGATATATATGTATCTGTTGCTTCTTTTTCCCCGGTTCCTGGATTTTCATTTTACTCATGCTGACATGATGTGCATCGTCCAGTACTATAGCTGGTCTATAATCTTTTTTTCGGGCAATAAATGTAACATTCTCTAAAACAATTCGCTCAACATGTCGAAGATAGAGGCCCCACGCTGGAAGTTCCTTGAAACATGAAAATTCAGGATATGAATCAGCCAATTCAGGAACTCTATCTAATTCTTCCGGAGTCACACCAACTTTTGCTATTTCCGGTTTTCCTGCACCCGGATGATTGATTACTACATTTTTCAGTGTCACGTGTGTTATGGGATGCCCTTTTAGCCCAATGATACTTGCCGGAGATATATTTCTAGGCATATGTTCTATGGGGCCTTCATATTCATAGCCTGCATCCGGTTTTCCTTCGGGAATTTCTACATACAAATTAGAAATAAGGATAGAGTCCATTGTTCCGATTTTATTCGAATGCGTACGGTTGCCTATTCGAAGAAATATAGCATTTCCTGTATTATAGGCTTGCAGACTATCCACTACTATGTTTCGGGCGTATCCTCCATCGGGAGTAGCTATTGTTAATGCCGAACGATAAGTATCATAAATCTTATTGTTTATGATCCGGATATTTTCATATCCTCCAACTGTCATAGTACCTAATTTTATCCCGTTGGCACTCGAACGCATAGTACAATTACGAATTACTACATTCCGGCATGCAGTTTCAGTTTTATGGGATTTCAGGCAAACTGCATCATCCGAAGAGTCAAAGAAAGAATTCTCTATCAAAACATTCTGGCAATCGACGATATCAATGCCATCATTATTCCAATATGCTTTATTGTCGACTGTAATACCCCTGACCCATAGCGAATCGCATTCTTCATATTCCTGTGTCCAATCACAGGTGTTTTTTATAGTAATCCCTTCTATAGTTATGCCTCGGCATTGCTTAAAATGAATTCCTCGCGGTCTACGCGGTCTGTCGTTTTCCAAAGGGGCTTTGATAAAACCTTTATGTACTTGGTCGATTATGTTGTATGATACTTGACGCCCTTGTGCATCAATTATTCCTTTTCCATAAATGGCTATATTTTTTTGGTTTATAGCTCGAATCATACTATAGCAAGGACCTTCCATATTATAGTCATAAGGGTTTAGGGAACCTACCAGCACTGCTCCTTCCTTTAATTGTATCGCTACGTTCGATTTGAGTTCAATGCTACCTGTTAAATAACGGCCGACATTAAAAACTAAAACACCTCCCCCTTCTTTGTGAATATAATTAATACCAGTCTGGATAGAGTTGGTGTTCAATGTTACTCCATCAGACTTTATGCCAAAAAAAGATGCATTATACTCTTTACTCCACACTAACGAAAAAGACAGGGAGAAAAGGATTGATAATATGTATACTTTCATAATTAATTAAATGATTTTGACGGATTATCCGTCATGATAAATTCTAAAATACCTCCGTCTGTGATTTCATGATGAAAGATTCTAAACCGTTTTAATTCTTTTCCATTCAAAAAGACTGCCTTTACATATTTATTTTCTTCTGATAAGCCTTCGGCACGAATGATGAAATTCTTTCCACCTTCCAGACGTAATATCATCTCCTTCAGTTGAGGAGCACCAATAATATACTCTTTACTGATAGGATCTACAGGATAAAATCCCATAGCTGAGAACAAATACCATGCGGACATCTGCCCACAATCGTCATTTCCGCACAAACCGTCGGAAACGGGCAGATAAAAGTGATCAAAGATTTCTCGGATAAGTTTTTGGGTTTTCCAGAATTCCCCTGCATAGTTGTATAGGTAAGCTACATGATGACTAGGTTCATTCCCATGGGCATATTGTCCTATGAGTCCGGTCACATCAGATACAAAACCTGTATTTACAGTATTGTTCTCAAGCCAGAAGAGTGAATCGAGTTTTGCTGTAAATGCTTTATTTCCTCCCATCATCTCAATTAAAGAATCTACATCGTGTTGCACATGCCATACATATTGCCATGCATTTCCTTCAGTATAATCCCCTCCGGAAGTTCCGGCATGTGATAGTCTGAAAGGATCAAAAGGTTCTCTCCATTTGCCCTGTGAGTCCTTCCCGCGCATTAGTTTGGTTACCGGATCAAACAGGGATGTATATGCACGGGCTCTTTTGGAAAAGAAATTATAATCTTCTTTCTTTCCTAATGCTTTTGCCATTTGTGCCACACAATAGTCATCATAGCAACTCTCTAAAGTTCTGGAAACTGATTCTTCAGGAATAAGATCGAAAGGATAGTATCCATATTGATTGTAGGTTTCCCAATCAGACTTCGGGTGAGATTCTAATGATGATTTTCTGATTGCTTCATAAGCTCTCTCAGGATCAAAACCTTTATATCCTTTCAGATATGCATCTACAATAACGGGGATGGCATGGTTACCGATCATACAATGATTTTCTTTACCCCATAAAGCCCATATGGGTAAATAACCCTGTGTATCACAGTGAGATAACATTGAATTGACAAATCCGTTAACTTTCTCCGGTACTAAAAGAGTATATAATGGATGAGCTGCACGATAAGTATCCCACAAGGATAGGGTAGAATAGTATTCTCCTATGGGAGAGTAGAGGATGCTGTCATTAGGACCTCTGTATCTTCCATCCACATCAGTTATATTATTAGGTTGGATACATAAATGGTAAATGGAAGTGTAGAAGTTTACTTTTTGTTCTTCTGTGCCTGATACGTCTATCCGTGACAACAGATTGTTCCAGGCTTGGGCAGATTGAGCCTTTACTTTTTCAAAGTTCCAATCTGGATTTTCTTTTTCTAATGCTTCCTGTGCACCTTCTATGCTGACAGTAGACAGACCGACTTTTACTTGAATATTTTCTCCTGGTTTTAAATCAAATGAAAGAAGAAGGCGTTTGGCTTTTTCTCCTTCTTGAGGTTGAAGTTCTTCAATAGCTATATAGGGTTTGTCGAATTTGATAACATAGAAGAACTCTCTTTCTACCCACATTTTCACCTTGTTCTTTCCGACGATACTATATTGGTCTAACAGCTGCACTTCTGCATCTATTACATGAGTTCGCAGCTGCTCATTCTTACTTACGATTCCACTTTGAAGGTCTACCAGAATATGTGTCGGTTCTGCTTTTCTGAAAGTATAACGATGCATGGCCGTGCGTTGTGTCGCAGTCAATTCTACCTCCACTCCAAAATCAGATAAAACTACTGAATAGTATCCTGGATGAGCTTTTTGATGTTCTTTCTCATATCTACTTTTATATTTTTCATTTTGTATATCACCACAAAATGGTAGAATCAATATATCTCCTAAGTCGGGACATCCCGTACCGTTCAAATGATTTTGGGAAAATCCCATGATAGAGTCATCCTCAATATTAAAGCCGGAGCAATATCTCCACGAACCATTTCCACTTTCCGGACTTACTTGTATCATTCCAAATGGTACGCAAGCTCCTGGAAATGTGTGGCCATTATCTGCATTACCAATAAAGGGATTTACATAACAGCAATAATCCTCTTTTACATTACTACATCTTATGCTCAGAAAGCATACTCCAATTATCGCAAATACCCACCAAAAACATTCCTTTCTTTTCATTTAATTTATTTTTTAAATAGTGACTTTATAAAATCAGTATTATGTCCCCAATGTTTATTAGGAAGCTTTCCTAACTCTAGGGTCAAATCTCCGCCTTGCATGATTTCGTCATAGCTTAACCAACTTCTATTTAAAACTTTACCGTTTAAAATTGCTTTTTGAATATAGATACACTCTGCATCAGGGCGATTTACATGGATTTTAAATTCTTGTTGAGACGTTGGGTGTAATGTAACCGTATCAAAGACCGGAGCATTTATCCAATAATAGGGTATACCTGGGCAGACAGGAAATAATCCTATGGAAGAGAGCACAAACCAAGAGGACATGGTTCCGGCATCATCATCCATTTCCTTCAAGTACCCTTGTGGAGTGGTATTGAAGATTTTGCCGATATAAGGTTTTTCCCACTTTTCATGTGTCCCATAATAATTAGTGGTCGGTTCAAGTAATATTTGGCGGACTAACTTTTGCGTTTTCCATGGCGCTCCAAGGTAATAATATAAAAATGGAACATGTATATCAGGTTGGTTTCCCATATTGAATAAATTGTTCTCAAAGAAATAATCTAATTCACTCAAAACCTTTTTCTTGCTACCCAAAGTCGCAATAACCCAGTCGAAGTCATGAGGTACGAACCAACGATATTGCCATATAGTACCTTCGTACAAACCGTCACCATGCATTATATCTGAAGTTGGACCAATGTCCTTAAATTTTTGTAACCATATTGGTCTGTATTCTTTTGAGCGTAAAGAGAACTCTTTTTTTAACTCTTTATTACCCATTTTCCCTGCGAGTTCAGAAACTCCCCAGAAATCATATCCTCGTTCCAATGCTTTGTCCGGTGAGTCATTGGAGATATCTTCTGCCTCTTTTAGCATCAGTGGAAGTAGTTCGTCGAGAGAACCATCAAACATTCCTTTTTGTAATGCATCTAAAATCGTGATAATAGAGTGTTCAGTACGTGTTGTCAGAAATGGTTCTGTCTTTGTTGCAGAACGAGGCTTGCCTTGTTTGTATAATTCCGCAAGTGAGGAGATCATGTGCTTGTATTCCGTGGGACAAACAATAGACAACAGAGGATATTTTGTTCGGTAGGTATCCCAAATAGACCAACCATGATAATAGGGCAACTGCTGGCTATATACTTTTCCGTCACTTCCCTTATAACTACCGGAATAATCATTGATTGTGAAAGGGGTCTGGCAGGCATGATAGAGCCGCGTATAAAATGATGTTTTTAAATCTTCATCAGAAGTTTCTACTTGTATTTGTCCCAATAGATTTTCCCAGGCAATACGTGCATTGGTGCGTATCTGTTCGAAAGACTGATTCGAGCACTCTTTTTTGAAATTCGCCTCAGCTTCTTCTGCACTGACAGAGGATAATCCTATTTTCAGTATAATTTGTTCATTAGGCTCTGTTTGAAACTTCCATAGTAATTCTGAATCGTTATCTTCTGGTTTATAAGTAGATTTATCTTTTTCAATATAATAATAAAATTTGTAACTGCCTAAATCACAAGTGCAAGCAGAACGCACAAATCCTTTTACTGCATTGTCTCCTATAATGCTATGTTCTTCGGCAATATGCTTACCATAAGAATGTTTGAAATTTATTTTTATGCCGGCGGTCTCTGTAGCAGGATAGGTAAAACGATAGATAGCTGCAGTCCTACCTGTGGTTATTTCAACTTTAAGTTGATTATCTAAAGTTACGCTATAATATCCGGGAATTGCAGTTTCTGACGCCTTATCCATTTTTAAAGTCTTGCATGCTGTTCCGACAAAAGGTGTTATTAGCAGGTTTCCTCCGACGCCTATACAGCCTACTCCAGACATTCTGGTCTGTGAGAATCCTTTCAGCTGTTGTGATTGATAATCATAACCTCCGTTTCCGCGAGGTATAGTTTCTGGCCCCGGTTTAATCATCCCGAACGGAATGGTTGCGGATGGATCGGTTTGTCCATGATCATCGGAAGTACCAATGAAAGGATTTACAAAAGAGGTTTGCTGAGCTTGAACCATAGAAAGGGTCAAGCATAATACAAATATTATACTAAAGTATCTCATATTAAATGTTTTATAAATGAAAGAGGGTTTCAAAAGAAACGCGAACTCTTAAAACCCTCATTTTAGAAAAGTAGAATTAATCTTTTAATCCAGGAACTATCAAGAGTTCATTGTCTGGTATCGGAAAATAATAGAATTCTTCGCTTAATGTTAAATTGGGATTTAAAGAAAGCTCGGCTGCATCTCTATAATTCTTTTGCAAATGAAGAATCTCATGTCTTTGCATAGTAAAGAAACGCCCCATACAGCTATGTTCCATACCTGCGGTTTCCCACCGTCTCTCATCCAGAACAGCTTTTTGGAAATATTCTTTAGTGACATCCTTTGAAATAAGTGGTACTCCAGCTCTTTCTTGTACTCTCCACATGCAGTCAAATGCTAAATCATCAATACTCTTAGTTCCATAAGCAACTGCTTCTGCGTACAATAGTAAGATATCAGCATATCTAAATATCATTCTGGTTTTCCCGCTTGCGCTTGAAATTCCTTTGGTTTCATAATACCCGTCATCATAATTAAATACCCAGTCTGAACTTTCTATATTTTTCTTCCAATAAGGATGTTTCTGATTGGTTGCGGGATCATCCCAATTTAGTAATGGATAGCGTCCCGTTTCTGGGTTACGCTCCTGCCCGGTCATCGTCACCTTGGTCAGGAACCAAGCATCCTTGCGTATTCCTTCCGGCATACTTTTAAAGAATTCCAATTCAACCATATAGTCACACCATCCGCCGGACTCCTCTGGTAATTCGCTTTTGGGTCCAGAGAAATAGTTTTTCGTTTTGTTATGGAACTCTCCAAATACTATTTCCTTGGAGTAATTAGCTTCAGGTTCTTTAGTCAATGTACGTATGTCCGATTCTAATATATAACCATACGTATCTTCGTTTTCAATGATTTCTTTATACTTTGCAGCCGCCTTATCATAATATTCCGCTCCTTTTTTCAAAGGCCAGCCTGCTTCCGTCATGTAAACAGAGGCTAGTAAAGCTTTTGCAGCGCCTTTGTTAGGAGCTACATTAATTCCGTTCTGAAAATAGGGGGCTATCTTATGATTATCCGGCAGCATTCTTTCTGCTGTTAATGCATCCGATTCTATTAATTCATATATTTTATTCACCTCTGCTTTTGGGGTATTGTAATTTATCTCATTCTCTGTGACTAGAGGTATACGTCCCCAAATGCGTACAAGCATAAAATAGTTTAATGCTCTTAAAAAGTAGGCTTGTCCCAGTCTCGGCTCCAGGAAAGATTTCTCAACCGGTGTTCTTTCTGCATTATTAATTACATAATTGCAAGCTTTGATTGTCTGATAATAGAGTTGATACATTTCAAGAATATCTGTATTTCCCGAGTTGAAATTAAACCGGTCATATTCCGAAAAACGTGACTTATTACCACCACTATGGGCTGTTACATCATCTGCACACCACACATAAATGGCTCTGAAGACGCGAGCATTAGTCTGGTAATATTTGTTGTACATCCCAGTTATAGCCATATCCAAGTCTTCCGGACTTGAGAAGAAAGAGGAAGGGGTAAGTTTACCACGAGGATCTTCTTCCAGGAAATTATCACAAGAACATAAAGCAAATAATAATATGCTATAAATCAATATTTTTTTCATTTTGCATCTATTTTATTGGTTAAACTAAAATGAGAATCCAAGCCCCAAAGTAAATGTTCTTGGTGATGGGTATGAACCGCCATCAACGCCTGCGTTAATGTCACTATTGCCGCCATTGCTTGTGATATCCATAGTTCCTTCCGGATCATATCCTGTGTAAGACGTGATCGTAAACAGGTTTTGAGCACTCAGGGAGATTCTGATATCTGCAAATTTTGTTTTTGCTCTGGGGATTGTATATGCAATACTTATATTCTTTAATCTTAGATAATCAGCTTTTTCCAAATATTGAGCAGTTTCAAATCTGGAATTGATTGTCGAACTGAACGGGTTTGGTATTTTAGTATTTTGATTTTCGGGTGTCCATCTGTTATAATAACCTTCTTTAGAGGTGATAAAACGTGAATCACTGACACATTCATTGGTGAGATAGCGTGATAAATTCAAACGGTCAGCTCCCAGTGAACCTTGAAAGAATAAATTAAAATCTAAATTCTTCCATTTGATGGTATTATTCCATCCTAATATTACATCAGGAAATGCTTGTCCGATAATATCTGCGTCATCAGATTCCAATTTGTAATTCACATTTTTCTCCTTAAATTTGTTATCTCCTGGCTTTTGCCCCCATTTGGCTGCCTCTTCGGCCTCGTCAGTACGCCATAAACCTTCCCAAATATATCCATAGATACTACCTAATGGTTTTCCTACTTGCAATACGGCCGTATTGAGAGAAGCTTGGTCTAATTTTGTTCCCGGATGTAATCTTGTTTCATCTCCTAAGCTGACAACTTCATTTTTTGAGTAGGATACATTAAATGTGCTTTCCCATATTAAATTTTTGTTTTGAATAGGAATTCCGGTTAAAGAGAATTCAATACCTCTGTTTTTCACTTCACCAAGATTTACCCAAGTGGTTCCTCCGCCATCATAGTATGGTATAGGTTTCTTTAGTAACAACCCGGTTGTATTCTTTTGATATAGATCGATATTTGCCAGAATTCTATTATTTGCAAATGCCATATCTAAGCCTAAATCATATTGAGTAGTTTTTTCCCATGTCAGATTAGGAGTGGCAGGTCCGGAAACTCCGTATCCGGGATAATCACTTGTACCTCCCCAACCATACTTCGACTCAGCTAGAAGCCCTAAGGTTGAATAGGCTCCAATGGCTTGGTTACCTGTATTGCCCCAACTCATTCTTAACTTTAAGACATCAAAAATATTGAGATTCTTTATAAAAGATTCTTCTGACATTCTCCAGGCAACGGCAACTGATGGAAAATTTCCCCATTTATTCTTACCTTGGAATTTGGAAGAACCATCTCGTCTAATAGTCGCAGTAAGTAAGTATCTATCTTTGAATTGATACATTGCACGTCCCATAAGTGAAACTAACGAAGAGCGTGAAAATGAATTGCTAAACAGATTCATATCTCCCAAACTCAAATTCCAAAAATCAACAGATTCTGTTCTCAGGTTAGCTACTTCATTAGACAATCCTGTAGTTGTTGATTGTGATAATTCTATGGCTCCCATAAGATTCAACTTATGTTCTTTCCATTCTCTTGCATAATTTATTTGATTTACATTATACCAGTCAAAACTATCGTTTTGATTATTATTTGCAGAATTGTTTTGAGCTCGTAAATCCTTTGCATTCGACTTCATCCAACGATTCTTGTAATCTTTATAATGGGCAGCACCTTGGAAATTCAAACTCAACCCTTTTACTGGTGATTGTACCATAAACTGTAAATTTGCTGCTAGATAATTAGTGTAACTTTCATCCAAATCTTGAGTTAATCGGCCATAAGGGTTATCTTTTGTTGAATTGATATTATCTCTCAACCAGTTTCCTTCTTCATCTTTTAATTTCAAGGTAGGACTATAGGTAATTGCATCTGCTATAATAGTTCCGACTCCTCCACGGGGACCATTTTTATTTGTTTTTCGTCTTACTGCATTTACGTCTAAGTTCATTTTCAACCAATTAGTTACATCAGCAGTTATATTAGACCGTAAACTGAATTTCTGACTTTTCGATTCCTTCAAAATGCCTTCTATGTCCATCATATTCATAGATACCAAATATTGAAGTTTCGGAATACCTCCTGAAATAGAGAGTTTATAATTTTGAGTATGAGCTGTTCTGAACATTAGATCTTGCCAGTCTGTACCCCCATTTTTTTTCCACTGAGTGATTTCATCCGGAGAAAAGAAATCTTGATTAGCCCCCTTTTCCCGACGATACTCATTATAGAATTCTGCATATTCACTTGCACTTAATAGATCTAGCTTTTTGGCAATGGTAGATATTGATTGTTCTGTTTCCAAGTGAATATTTGTCTTACCTTCAGCCCCTCTTTTGGTAGTGACCAGTATTACTCCGTTTGCACCGCGAGAACCATAAATAGCAGTTGCCGAAGCGTCTTTCAGGACCTCTATCGATTGTATGTCATTAGGAGCCAGATTGTTAAATAAATCGGTGTTAGGTACCCCATCTACAATATAAAGTGGTGAATTTCCACCATAAATAGAATTTGCACCACGTATACGAATTTGGGTACTCTGCTCCGGTGCACCGGAGTTTGTTATAACAACGACGCCGGGAATTCTTCCGCTTAAAGCTTGATCCAGTCGAGTCATTGGCTGGTCCTTTATATTTTTCTGTGAAATGGAAGAAACTGAACCTGTCAAGTCTGACTTCTTCACTGTTCCATAGCCAATTACAACCACTTCATCAAGCATTTCCATATCTTCTTGTAAAACAATTGTGATATGTTTGTTTGCAACTTTGGTGGTTTGAGTTTTGTAGCCAATGAATGAAACCTGAAGGGTATTTCCTAGTGAAGCTTGGATGGTAAACTTGCCATCTATATCTGTAATTGTACCTATTGATTTGCCTATAACACTGACATTTGCACCTATAATCGGCTCTCCTTTTACATCAGTCACTATTCCTGTTATTTTTTCTTGTTGTATCTGATCTAATAAGCTGGTATTTTTCGATAAAATAATATAATCGTTTTCGAATTTATAGCCAATACCTACTTTCGCCAATGTCTCTTTCAAATATGAAGATACCTTAGCAGATTTATTTTGTATAATGACCTGCCGGTTGGTATCTATTTCGCGATTGCTATATACAACTAAGTAATCTGTCTGCTTTTCTATCTCTTCTATTAACTGACCTACAGATATAGAATTAGAAGGAAAGGTTATGACTGCGTTTTGTGCTTCTGTATTTACTGCCAGTAATTGGAGGGCACAAGCAAATAGCAAGAATAAAGAGATTTTCATAATTCTAAAATAATCTTTAAAGCTTTGATTTTGGACAATAAAGAGTGATAACAAAGGATTTATTTTCATATCTTTGTATTTAGAGTGAATACTAAAATTTTTTCCGGTGTTTACTTTCTACTGGCGACAGGTGGTGGTGCACTTGTCGCCTTCTTGATTATAATTCTATGTTTTCATGTGGATAATGTATTAAGGGTTAAACAATTGTATTACTTTAAGGTGATCACGTTATTTTCTTTGTCTATTTCAATTTTGAAATGATGTATCTTTTGAATGGTATGTAGTATTTTCTCTATTCCATCTCTTTGACGGAATTTACATGTATAATTTATATCTTTCAATTTGGGATTTGCAATATTGATTGTGACATCATAATATAGCTCCAATTTGTTAACAATGTCAGCCAAGCGTTCATTATTAAAGCTGTAGATACCATTTCGCCATAATAGCATATCAGGATTTTTTATATTGCTGACTGTCAATTTCCCGTCTTGTGCAATGCTTTCTTCATTGGGCCTTAATATAACTTGCTTACTCTTGTAGAACACTTGAACGGCACCTTCAATCAGACTTGTCCTGATTTGTTTGCTATCCGGATAGCTATATACATTGAATTTTGTTCCTAATACTTGTATTTTCGCATCTTGAGCCGCTACGATGAAAGGTCTGTTTTTGTCTTTAGCTACTTCAAAAAAGGCTTCGCCTATAATGGAAACAGTTCTTTCCTTTCCATAAAAATGCGAGGGGTAGGTCAAGGTCGATTGAGCATTTAACCAGACCACGGTACCATCTTGCAAAGATATACAAGCACGTTGCCCGGCTGGTACATATAAAGTATTGGTTTGCACTTGGAAGTCATCTTGTAGCTTATGTGACATCTGCCAAATAGATAGCTGATATGTGCTTATCATTAAAATGAGTATTGCAGCTGCATATTTCATTGTTTTCACCAGCCAAATACGCATTTTTTTGCTTTTTATCCGTTTTTGGAAATGCTGATAGCTTGTTTCTCCCTCTTTCTTATCTTCTGTGTGTGAGGATAAGTTCAGTAATGCCTGGATATTCTGATACTCGGCAAACTGCTTTTTTAGCTCCTCATTTTTCTCTATTTCACGAAGAAGTAGCAACCTCTCATTGGGTGCTAGGCTGTTTTGGAAATATTTTAATATACGTTCATCCATCTTTTTATGACTTAATTCATAGTATAGACGAATGTAGAAAAAGAATCCGCTAAAAGAAAATCACTTTTTTTGTTCAGGTTACAAATAATACAGAAAGATAAAAAGAGGAAAATAGTCTTTTAGTTCGTTTCGTAGCTTTTTATAGGCAATTCCCATCTGAGTTTCAACCGTATTAATTGAAATGTTCATCTCTTCTGCTATTTCCTTTTGCTTTTTGCCCTCTATCTTACTTTTCAAAAATATCTCTCTACATCTTTCAGGCAGCGAATCTATTACTTTAGAGAGCAATTGTTCTACATCATCTTTTTCAAAAATCCCTTCATCTAATTCTCCTAAAGAATAATATTTCATTTGTAAGGTCAATCTATATTCTTCCTGCATTTTATTTTCTACTTCTTTCTGCACTATTTTGTGCCGTAGAAAGTCAATGCAACGGTTTTTTATAGAAGTGAATAAATAGGCCAGAATATTGATAGGTAGTGGCAATAGTTCTTTCTTTTCCCAAAAATCGAGGAAAACATCTTGTACTATATTCTCTGCATCTTCATCCGATAAGACATATTCTCGGGCAAAACGTTTCATTTTCGAGAAATAAGAAAGATAAATCTGTTCAAAATCAATATGTTGTTTCTCTAGTATCACCTTTCATTTTTTAGATTATGGGAGCAAATATAATAAGTTTAGAATGATAAGCAACTCATAAAATGAGTTTTTTCTCTTATTATACTTTTTAGGAGTAAATTCTAAATTGCTTGGTTTGGGGGCAACAATAGGTCAACAATTGCCTAACTTGAGACTAAAACTACTAAAACAACGGACTTATAACTGGAGGGGTATTACAAAGAAAAAAGGCTGTATTCCCTTAGGAATCAGCCTTTTTCTTTGTGGACCAGCCTGGGCTTGAACCAGGGACCTCCAGATTATGAGTCTGTTGCCAAGCACGACAAATCCTGCGGATTTATCGTGTGTAACCAACTGAGCTACAAGACCTTCTAAGCGTTCGTAAACCTGTTAATGAACTCTATTAAGAACGTATCGGTAAACCAGCGGTAAACAATCGTTCTTGCTGCAAAGTTAGTCAATGTTGCACTGTTATGCAATAATTATATCTTATAATTGGAGTTGCTCCAATCACTTTTTTACCTACGTGGAAGTATTATAGTTTTTATAAAATCTCGTGCTTGGCAGAATCAGATTATTCATCATGCTGTATAAATCCGATTTTTCTGCGTGGCTTTTCTTCCAATTTCTTCTTAGCTTGCAGTTCTGCTAATGTCTGATTAATGAGTTCCAACTGCATTCGTGTATCATCATTAATGTCGTTGTAATCAGCGAACACTTCTTCGATGTAGTCTTTCAACTCTTTTACTTCGTTCTGCAACTCTGTTAGTTTGTCCGTCTTAGGTAATGCCACCATTTGGCGAACTGCAACAAAAGCACGCATGATGCCCATATTAATCTGAATTGCTGTTTTGGAGTTCAGCACACTACTTAGCATGGCTACCCCTAATTCAGTGAACGCATACGGATTACGTCTAACTCCCATCTTGATAGAATTGGAAGTCACAAATTGTGACCTCCAATTTTGTGTTTCCTCACTTGTCAGTTGAAACATAAAATCTTCGGGGAAACGGTCTATATTGCGTTTTACGGCTTGATTCAACGCTTTCGTTTGAACTCCATACATTTCTGCTAAATCACGGTCAAGCATTACTTTCTGACCTCTGATTTCATATATTTTGCTTTGAATTATTTGTAATTGTTCCATTGATTAAATCTTTTATGTTGCAAAGATAACCAACTCTATATAATGTAAATAGAATGTATAGACAATATTTTAGAATATGGCATAAAAGTATTTCTGTATGATTAAAGCTCTTATTCTATTTTGGTTCGTTTTTGATTTTGGCTATTGCGTAATTTTGAATACAGTTGTATAACACATAGTTTTGTAGTTAATAAGATGTTTGTTTAGAACTGAAAAAGCCAACTTATCCGTAATTGGGTAGGTTGGCTTTTTACTTAATTATTTTGCTCTTACATAAGTATCTAAAGTGTACCAGTTTTCATTTCCATCATCACCGACACATTCCAATACTAATTTTGTTTTATCTAAAGATTTTATCTTGGCAGTATCCCAGCAGTCCATTATATGAGGGGTAACGGTCAATGTTGTTCCTGATAGTGTAGGATAGTATGTAAAAGGGGCATTCTCCCATGAGCTTGAGCCATCTTGAAAATAATACTCTTTGAAAGTATATTTTCCATTTGAATTTTTAGTAATTTCTAATTTGGTTTCTTGCAAATCTGGATAACTTTCATCCCAAGTGTTTTTGTCGTTACTATTTTCAATGTAACCTTTTGAACTTTGCAATAGCCAAGTACCTTCAATACTGTAAGTTTCTCCTTGTTCTTCTTCATCATCACTGCAAGAAGCAAAATTCACACACATTACTATGGCTAATAAAGCCATTCCAATAAATCTAAATGTTTTCATTTCGTTTGATTTTAAAATAGTTATTCTGATTGTACTAATTCAAACTTTTCGCCTTTTAGTTGATAGGTCTTATTGATAATATTGCTCCAACCATTAGAGCCGTAAACAGTAATGGTCTTGTTCTCTGAATCAAACTTACATTGTCCGTTTTCCAACTCTGTAAATGGTACTTCTGTTTTCTGCATAAAGTAACCGTATGGGCTGACATCGTACACGTCATAAGCATTGGAATCCCTTGAACCACTTTTATAGCGGTTGATAATGAACTCATCTTCTCCGTCAAAATCAACATCGGAAAAGAAGAAAGGAGAATCATCCGAAAGGTATTCTTCGCTCTTTAATTTAGCCGTATAATTTAACTCTATAACGGTGTTGTTCGGATATGTGTTACCTTTATCATACAGAATCTTATCAGTCCATTTTTCCGCAAAGTAGTAATATTGTACTTCTTGTTTCTTTAAACAGAATAGAGCATTACCTACTTCACCATTTTGCAGCCACATTACTTTTATTGTATATCCGTTTATAGGCTGTTTGTACTTAATGTAGATATGCGGCTGATTGAAACATTCAAAATCCTGCGGAACAGATGTTTTGTCTGTTTTGCAAGCTGCTAAACTAAGTAATCCAATAATGATAAATGGCAATTTGCTCATTACCTTCCTATTTATAATATGATTGTAGTAATGAATATCCGTTTATGGGCGTTCTCTGTTTTAGATAATAGCTATGTTCCGCTAAAAACAATATATGGTCTGGATTTTCAAATTCATATATTCTTTTTCCATTTTCACTTTCAAGAAAAGCTGATTTATTGCTGATTTTCAGATTTATAAAATGTGTGCCATTTTGTTCCCATGCAGTAATATTAAGTGCTTTGATAATATCATGCTGTCTTTTCTCACAATCATACTCACCATGAAAAAAAGCGAAATAGTCTTTGGTTCGTGGGTTGAAGTTCCATCCGTTTCCATTCGGATATTTTAGTTCTAATTGGTTAGGATATGCTTCATTAAATTCAGACCAATATAAACTATTCATTACTTCAAAGTCTGCTTTCTTAATTCGGTCAAAGCAAAAGTCTTCATCTTCTCCAAGTATGTACTTATCCATAATGCTTGCCATGTGTATTTCAAAAAAATAGTCCATCAGCAAACTGTCGCTAACGCTTGCATAATTCTCTGAATGGAAAACAAAGCCGCATTTATTCTCAAATTCTATCACATATTTGCTCGTTGCTAAAAGTCCCGAACATTCATAGAACTTCATTCTTATTAGTTGTTGTCCTGTTCTTTGGTTAAGCCAATCAAAAGTCCAAGAATCGACTAATTTTCTGTTCTCTTTAAACATAATTACGAATCATTTATGCTCTCTAATTCCCAAAAGAGACAGATATAAAATAAGGTGTGGGAACTATATCTGCTTTATCCTGAAATCCGGCTCTCGCATTGCCTTGGCATGGATAAAACAATAGCAACCCACACCAATTTTGACAATATCTAAGAGCCTTATAGATATAAGGTAGGTATATATCAAATGGTGGGGTGCTATCGCTACCATCTTCATGCCATTTCAAATTTGCGAGATTTGATTTCAGAAGATAATCTCAATAACACCTTTTCGTTAAATATGTCCTTTCAGTGTCTTAACGCATTAAGACCTCTGAAATTGCTGCAAAGTTAGCGAAAGGTTTTGAATGTCTAAAGATAAAACACTGATAAATGTAGTTCCAAGTGTTCCAAAACATATCTGTAGTAAGGTATTAGGCAATATTGCCCTTTTTTCTTCGTAGCTTCAAAGGTAGGTACTTTTTTTGATTGGGGTCTATAAAAAGATTTCTTTCCGAAAAAAGTACCCGTAGATTCTGTGGATTGAAAAGATGCTGTTCTATTAGAGATAATAAGGTATATAGATTTGTAGTCTAACTAAGTAATGAATGAAAGAAGTATCTAATCTTCATATTGGGTATAAAAAGTCTGCAAATACTGCGAACTATTTAATAATTAGTCTCCTATTTGCCTTTTTCAATAGCCTCTTTTAATTCGTTGAAGTTATCGAAAAAGAAAAGCCATTCACCTTCCGATGTTTGCACTCTAAAGAATTTTTCATTTGCTCTTCTTGAAACCGCATAAACAATGTCCTTATATTTTAATTTAAGAATGGCAGTACCCAAAATTTGGGTAATAAATAATTCCCCCACCTCTCCAGTTAGTGATATATAGCCATTACTTGCCATTCTCCATAATCCAACATTGCCTAAAGAGAACATATCTTCCATATCTATTGCGTTTTTAGTTAATTAGTCCACAAAATTAATGATTCATTTTCAATTATAGTGCCATTCGTGAGGATAAATTTGCCCCAAAATCGCACATACCATAAACTACAAGCTATATTATGCCATTTTAAAAAGATAATTTTCTTACGCTTGCATCAATGTGGAACTAACCACGTTATCGCTATCTGTTTCGCTTGAAACTATGCCCTATCATATTTATATATAGCTATTATTTACAGTTCTTCTTACATTGCAGTTTTTGAAAGTTGCTGTATGTTAGGGAACGGGACAAAGTTCTCTTTCTCTGAAAATTGTATGATAACAACAGAAATTTCAAACTTTGTCCTATCCCAACAGATTAGAAACTCAAACAGTCATAAGTGTTTAACAGTTCTTCTTGTCTAAGTCCTAAGTATCTTTTAGTAATGGTTACACTTGAATGGTTAAACAGTTCCATCAGCTTAACTAAAGCCAATTCAGCATTTTCAGAAGATTCAAACACTTTCCTGCCAAAAGTCTTTCTAAGTGAATGAGTGGAAAAATGGTCTATCCTCAAATTATACTTGTTCTTCAACTCTTTAAGTACAATGTTTATCCATTGGATAGAATAGACCTTGTTCTTACCTTTTCCCGATAAAAAACAAAACTCATTCAAGTTCTGAATATCCAAAGCTGTATAACAGTCTTTAATGTGCTTCTGAAACTCCTTATTAATTCTCACTTCCCTGCGTTTGCTTGTTTTCTTTTCAGTGATGGTAAACTTTGCATCCTTATTCAGAAGCATTTCCCAAGTAAGTTGCAACAGGTCAGAAATGCGTAAACCAAAGAATATGCCACACCCAACAAGCAGGCTTATTCTATAATTCTTATCCCTATATAACTTTCTTACCAAGTTTGTGGCACTGTCCCATTGCAGGCACTCACTTGTTGTATAGCTGTTCTTCAAACTCATGTTGTTTCAATTTTATAGGTTTAACAATAAAAGTGAAAGTAAATTCGGGAATTATTTTGTAATAGTCTGATTCTCAAATCACTTTCACTTCTATTAAAAAGTGTAACTATGATTGTATATAAATAAAGATGGATAAAATCAGTATCAGCAAAAAAGGATTGATAATACCAATTATTATCAGTAGGAGAACTACCAATGTTCCCCATAGTATCAATTTTCCATCATCTTCCATTTTGTAGTATTTTTAAGTTATTAAAAAGAAAGGACACCTAAATAAATAGATGTCCTCTCATTAATTAGTCAATAAACCATTTGTAATGCTCATCCCCATGTAGGGCTGCATTGATTCCAACAGCCATTTCAGTGGCATTCAAAGAGCGGTCTAAGAATGAATCTATATAGCTACTCTTATTTGCACCCGTTAATAGGTTGTAGAACTTCCACATATTCAAGTCATTTCCAAAGCTGCCAAAGTTCTCATCATTAATGTAGGCTTTTGCAACACTGTTAATCTGTGTATCAGTAAGCAACATTCTTGGCAGTCTCTTTTGGTAGCCATTGGGCAAACACTGATAAAGCCTCATTTTGCCCAATATTTGTGCAAATTGGTGTTCACTCATTGAAGTATTGCCCAACTGTTGCATCAAATGCAGATGTTTGGCAGGATTGTAGTTGTTGAACAACTCCAAGGCAGAACGGTAAAGTTCACTTGTATTGCTCACCCTTAAATCATCCTTGTAACCATCTGTAAAGATGCACATATTGCAGCATACTTGGTTTTTAAAGCCAATAGCCAATCTAAACAACTCTGGAACTTTCTTTGAATACAGATTCATTTGATTATAGGCTCTGACCCCTACTATTGAAAGGTTCAACTTGTTTCCCTCAACCGTTTCATAGATTGTGGGAATGTCAATACTGAAAGCTGCCCTCTCATAGTAGATTGTTTTGTCTGATTCCAACAACTGATTGGCAGGTTTGTGGATAGCTTCGGGAATACGACCCTTAATCACATGAGAGACACGAATATCGGGTGTTCCAATAGTCTCACCATTGTAATAGGAGTTTGCAGCTTCCCAAACAGTTTCAATAAATGCAGCATGGTTTACTGTAAGCTCATTGTCTTTTGCAAAAACGGGAGTAATACAGTCATTTTTCAAATGTTGCAAGGTAGCTTCTTGGGTGTTTGCCTCAATGAAATGATTTACCCTTTTAGGTGTTGCAGTTTCTTCAATAATGGTTGCTTCTTCTGCAAACTCACCTAAATTCATTCTCTCTCTGTTCTCTGTTGGCATGATAACTAAGTTTCTCATATTGATAAAAGTTTAAATGATTAATAATTCTTTTTTATATCAATGTACAGAGGGGGACTTGAGGGGTAGTATGCCGTAAAGACAGCCACTCTTATATATTTTAGTTCACTGGCTGAATAGGGAGGGGGATTTCTGTACTAAGTACCTTATATATCTGTTCTCTTGACTTTTAGCTAAACTGAATATGGGTGATTCTTTAATTATGTAGTCTTTTTAATGTCATTGGCTGTATGTGGCATATTATAAAGTATAGGCTATATAACTCTTATTAAAGTGGAAATTTTCAGAAAGTCAGAATCGGAAAAATGTACGTCTGTGGTTCTGCGCCAAAAATAAAAGCCGCAAGGGTTACTTACGGCTTGGCGATATATTAGGCGATGTAACCTCTTTCAAGGTCTTCATCGGTGATTATTTCGGGATATAGGTTCTTGATAATAGCCAACTGGCTTTCAGAAGTTATCAGAAATATATCCTCTCTAAGCAGGTGTATTCCTTTCTTGTCCCTTTTTGCATAGCCATTTTCTATGGCTTCATTCATATATCTTGATATTGTACCTTTAGACAAGCCAAGTTCTTCCGCTAATTTGTTTTGGCTGTAAAGAGTGGTGTTAGTCCCGTTCAAGCATTTACATTTCAGCAGGACAAGAAAGCCTTTCAGTTCCTTGCTTATAGGTTCATTATATAGCTTATTAGCTATAAGAACGTAATGTTCCGTATCTAATCGGTAACTGCATCTGTTGAATTTTCCATATTGTCCGTAAACATCAAATTTATCTATGCTTACTAATCCGAGGGATTCAAACTTGTGCAGCCATTCCCTTATCTGGTCTGTCTTTTTAATTCCGTAGAAATCAGTCAAGTTATCTTGTTTGATATATGATTCCATCGTATTGCAGTCGGAACAGAGAGCCAGACAATAGAATAGGTACGTTTCCAGCAGATTGAGTTTTCCTGCGATATTAGATGTTATTCTTCTGTATGAGGTCATTAGCAACCGTATGTTTATAGTTAGTAAAATAAATATCTCCTTTCTTTACCAATCTTCTGTAATGGTGGTTTCCGAAGTAGCTTTTCGCTTCTTTCTGATTCGTGAATGTCTGTTTTGTAGGCAAATAGATAATCATAGGCAATTAAATATGAGATTTTGAGAATTAACCAATCTGTCCCGATTTGAAAAATCGGGTAGGTTAGGTATTTATATATAGGTATTTATATGCGACCCACCTAAGATGAACACTCCGCACCCCCTAAAATGAACACCTCTTTTTTTGAGAATCAGAACCGGATTTTGAGAATGCTGTTTTTGTGAGGTTAGATTTCTGTTTTTTCAGATATGCTATCTTATTCATTATATTAAAAAGTTTCAAGTAGAATCGGTGCAATCATTAGTTATAGAGAAAACCAACCATTTTTAGTGATTATAGGAAAGACACGGTTTGCATCTGTCCTATAATCTTGTATAAACGTAAGATGGCTTTCTGTATATGCAGGCGCAGGTACTTTTTTAAAGCAGGGTATATATAGGAATTTCTTCATAAAAAAGGTACTCGCCTATATGCCTTTCCGCATGGTCAGTTGATAACCTTTTATATTTTTCCGCTTGCTTTCCACCGCATGAAAAAAATCAAGAATGGTATGTGATGTTACCGCTTTCTTTGGGACAATGCCAAACAACTTAAAAATCCTGCTGATTTCTTCCTTTATGAATTTTCGGGAATACCATTTGCCCGTTTCAAAAGAGTTGTATATCATCTGTGAGACTTCCGTTCCCGTAACTTTGGCATGGTAGTCTGCAATAATCATTGCTTCCTTTATTTTCTTGCGGTTATATTTCAACCGTTCAATTTCTTTCTTGCCTATCTTGTTGTATGCTTCCACTATAAAACTGTCCGCTTGTTCCAAGTCCCTTTTGAATTGGTATTCCATTTCCGTTTGGCATTCACCAAGCAATTCAAGCTGTTGTACCATTATCTTACGTTTCTCCTTGATGGAATTTGACTTGTTGCTACGTTGCAGTCTCTCATAGTCACCGAGTTTATAATCCAAAATGCTATAATTATTTATGGTAAAAGCATCGCAGTTCTTGTATGCTTCATGCAGATTATCGGGACAATTATAATATCCTTTCACCAGTTCCGTATTGATGTAGTTGTCTATCTTGAAGTATTTGGTTCTTCCTTTCTCGTCCAGCATCTCCGCATAGGGCAGACTGGTAAGTACTGTACCGTATGCGTCTTTTGCGGAAACGGTGGTCGCATAGTCATAATAATTCTGTAACATATCGTACACGTCTTTCCAACACGAAATACGTCCTTTAAGTTCTTCCTTGCTTCTCACCATGAAATTGCGGTTGGTGTTGCTGATATGGTGGATAGAGGACACACCGTTTCTGAATCTTCCCACACATTGAATCGTGTCCGTATTCGGGTCAAATGCGGTATAGTCCGCAAAATAACAGTCTGTCAGTAATAAGATGGTCGGCTTCTCTTCAAGTTCAATATCCACCGCATTATAAAAACGTGAAGTGAGCCAGTTATAACGCCTCATTATGTCTTTGTCCCATATATCGGAAACATTCTCAAACTTCAAGCCTTTCAGCTTTTCCACACTCTTTTCGGAACAGAATACTGCGGATTCGTCCAATAAGTCAAGTTGCTGCATCAGTGAATAGATGGTATCTGTAGAATTACAGAATACGAAACAATTACCTTTCAGACCTGCAAACACTTCTTTTGCTGCCTGCAACAGATTATTGGTAGCATGGAGATTCATGCCTTTTACATAGTCGAATGTAGGCTTGATGGTAATGGTCTGAAATTTCTGTTCTTCAAAACGTGGGTCTGTAAACTCAATGGGAGTGGCAGATACCAAGGCTTTCTGTTCACATTCAAAAAATAAGTCCATAGGCAATGTTATATCGGGACGAAAACCTGAATCTTTGACTATCTTATGGCATTCATCGAACAATAGAAAGCTGTTATAGCGTATATCCATATCCATTTCTTCAAATGCTTCCTGCACCTTGTGGAAACTTTCGGGAGTGGTGAGTATCTTGAAATATTTATTCTGTTTGATGCTCCTTTCCATGTATGCCACTATGTCGTCCGCATAGACACCATCAAAAACACCGAAAAGATTGTCTTTTCCATGCTTCGGGTCTTTACACTTTCCGCTGATAACGGGTTTGTTCGGCTCTATGATGATTGAATTGCGGTGTGCTTTCAGTTCTCCATAAGTAGCACCAAGTCCCGTAAGTTTCTTATATAATATGGTGTTGGTGGGGATTTCGGGCAGTATCTCTGTCAAGTATTGGATTTTGCCGTTTGCTTCCTTGCTGACTGTTATCTCTTTGTTCTTCATTTTTCTTATACTTAAATAGTTAATAAAAAAGGGGGAAACTCCCCCCTTTACTTTTGGTTGTTTAGATAATCTGTTTATGCTCACGTAAATAGTCCAATGTCTCATCTGTCCGCTTGATTCTGAACATTATCTTTCCTTTGAAGCAAGGAAGAATCGCACTGATAGATTCGGGATGCTCTCTAAACAACGGAACATATTGTATTGTCTTACCAGCGTCAATCATTGCTTTCAGTATTCCAAGCTGGAAGTCCTCGTTCTCATCCAACGTGTCCGCTTCTTTCGGGTTTGTATCGAAGTCTGTCACGTCACCTTTGAATAAGTAGTTCAACAAGCCTTGATAGGATGCGCTTTTCAGTTGGTATTTGAATCCTGCCACGTGAGCGGATTCTATCCATGCACAACGTGTATTGTCTTTGCTACCGTAGAACTTCACTATCAGTTGTTCTTTACGCTTCATCATTTCCTGCAAGGTGTTGTATGCGCCTTGGTTATCATACTCTTTTATAGCGGTTTTTGTACCGAAATTGTAATCAAAATTACTCATGGTTATAATTTTTTAATTAATGAATATGTTAATGCAATCATTGACTTTGGCGCCTTATTGTCTCTGATTGACATTGCAAAAGTAGGGCAGAATTTAGGGGTAACAAAGGAATTTGCCGAATGCCCATGTGTGTAGAAAATGTGCCCATTCCAGTACGCAAAAAAAATGCGTACCAAAAAAGACAGCCCTTTCAGTACGCATTTTTACTATGGTTTTATGTATGTTGTTTAAGAAACTACCATGTAGTTATTAGCTATGACAGACGGAAATTTCTCGTTCTTGTATCTTCTAAGGAGATTGGATAACATTCTGTTCTTGTTGCCCTCTGAATCGTATTCTTCATTATACCTCTTGCCATCATAGCCCACTGTATAGATAAGCCTTGAAACAAGCATCATCTTGTCTTTAGATACCTTTACCTTTTTGTTGGATATGGTGGTAGCCTTTCTTCTCTCAATGAAGAACAGAAACATATCCGTAAACTTCCACTTCTTATAAGATATGTCAAGACTGAACTTGTCTTTGAAGTTCATTTGTGATAACAGACTGTTATCTATAAAGCCTTTCAATCCTATATCTTCTAATTGTTTGATTTTTAGCCCTATGCCTTGTTCTCCGTTTACAATATTGTCGTATGTTTCACTGAAATGATGGACTGCAATTTGAATGATATTTATCAAATCTTCTCTTTCTGTATAATAACTCTTTCTATTGCCTTGCTTCAAAGTAATACTTGACGCATCACACAGATTAGTTAGAAAAGTGGCAAAGTCTTCAAGTACGGACTTTCCCATAATGGGTGCATTTGTACCAATATCCTCTATAAAATCATATACGAAAAGAAGTAGATACCAAAACTTACTAACATCTAACTTATACGCTTCAATGGTATTCTGTAAATCTTCGTTGGTCAGAAACTTCTCTTTGAAAGAATCGTCTAACTTTCTGTATTCTCGTTTCTTGTATTCATCTAAAGTTCCTTTGAAAGTTTTCATTTTTTGTATTCTCTCGTACCTTTCTTCAACGGATAAGTTTCTTTCCGCATATCTGTTGGCGAATATGGCAGGTGCGGAAGATTCTACGGGTATCATTCCCATATCTGTTTCTGCATAATCGGGCAGGAAGTGGTTGGCTACTTCCCACACATACTCTAAAAGTGGCTCATTTAGACATTTGTAGCTTTCATGCCAAGCCACTTTTAAATCGGGCAGTTCTTCTATCTGATACATAGTGTATTCATATTAGTTATACTGCAAAATAAAAGAAAAGTCTGCAATCTTTAGTGGATTACAGACTTCTTTTTATTATAGTAGGTTTTTCATAGTGGTAAACGATATTCATTTACCGAATACATACTTCACAACTTTGGCATTAGCCTTGTTCTCATTCACAAAATCTCGTTCAATATAAATGTCTGTCACTTTCATAGAATCGTCTATGTGGTTCAATGCTGCATGAACTATATATTTATCTATACCAACTTTATTAAGTGCAATGGTAGCCCATGAATGGCGGGCTGCATAATACTCCAAATCATCTACGCCTAATATTGTACCAATTTCTTTTAAACCGTAGTTGATAGCCTTATTGAAACCTTTTTCGTCTGCATAGTATTGGTAAAAGTTAAATAAGCGTTTACCACTTTTATCTCTGTATTTTTCTATAAGTGGTAATGCGATTTTAGGTATAGCCACTTTCATTTGAGCATTATCCAATCTACGGTCTTTCGTCTTAGTACGATTATAAATGATGGTATTGTTTACCATTTCTGTAGCATTATATAAATCGGCTGAATTAATGCCCATTAAACAGAATGACAGAATAAAACAGTCTTTAGCTAAATTATAACGACAAGTGGATTTATAGCCTTTCTTCATATCTTTATAGGGTAGCTTCCATACTTTTTTGATAATATCTGCCGGAATAGCTCTCTTTCTTGTTGCTTCTTGCTTGGGTATCTCAAAGTCTATAAATGGATTGTTAGGTATCAGTATGAGATTATTCTCTCTCTTATTGTACTTCTTTTGAGCCTCTTTGAACAGTTTCTTAATGCTTACCAAATAAAGAGATAAAGACCGATTAGAGGGCACACGCTTACCTTGCAGAATCAGTTTCTTCGTTCGTACTTCACGCTCTTTATTCAGAAACGCTTTGAAACTATCTAAAAAATTGGTGGTAATCAGATTTACGTCCAATTCTTCTTTACCTATAAAGCGCACTAAAGCATTAATTGCAGTAGTATAGTTTGGTGCGCCTTTGATTGTAGTTGAGGTTATCCACTCACGGCTGAACTTTATAAAGTCAATGGTCTGCTGCTTCTGATGTTCTCCATCCAAGTAGTCCATTACTTCATCAATAGTGTAGCGGTTTAACTCGACTTGTAGTTTGGCGCATTTCTCTTGATAACCGCGAATAAGAGAATCTATCTCTTTTCTAATAGGTGAACTTTGCTTGATTTTCAGTTCTTTAGTCAAGTCTTTACTTGTGGCGAACAGACTTGTTGCCAGCCGTCTCATTTTTCTGTCAAGCGTGAATCTTAGCTTTACGTTGTAAGTACCATCAGACCGTAGTCCGTCTTTCTTGATTTCTGCGTTGATTGTCAGCATATTAACCCTTTCGTTTATCGGTAAACAAGCGGTAAACAAATGCTGTAAAAGATTGGTAATTCTGTTGGTTTGAGCCAACCTCCACCCATAACGAAAGGCAAAAAGAAAAGCGTTAACTGCTTGATTTCGTGCAATTAACGCTTGTTTTCTTTGTGGACCAGCCAGGGCTTGAACCTGGGACCTCCAGATTATGAGTCTGTTGCTCTAACCAACTGAGCTACAAGTCCGGTGTTATCCTCATCGGATAGCGGGCACAAAAATAGTATATTCAGTTGAAATATGCAAACCTTTCGGGCAAAATATACTGTTTGTTGCTTTGTTTTTAGAACTTATACGTACGTTTGGGGTTCTTGGGGAACCAACCTTTCTTTACGCGGTCTTCTTGTTCAAAGACCTCCTTGATGGTCCAGAACGAAGAGAAAGCAAATACGCCCAAGAGGGACGCAATCAAGATATTCTCTACGCAAAGCGAGGCCACAACGCCCCCGATGCCCAATACAAGAAAAATCCACCAGCACTTGGTACCCCAATAATACTCGGCTTTCACTACCACAGGATGAAACAATCCAATGATAAGAAATGTACAAATGCCGATGAACAGTCCCGAAAGATGATATTCGTTTAAGAATTCCATAAATTATCTGTTATTTCTCCGGGCAAATAGGAATTTCCTTCTTGATACTTTGCTCCAGTGAAATCAACGTTTCGGTAGCGGTTACACCTGGAATTTCTTGCATTTTGTTATTCAGCAAGTCCATCAGATGCTCGTTATCGCGTGCATATACTTTCGTCAGCATCGTGTAAGGACCCGTAGTGAAGTGGCATTCCACGATTTCCGGTATTTTCTCCATTTCGGCAACCACTGATTTGTACATGGAACCCTTCTCTAACTTGATACCTACATACGTGCAGGTTCTGTAGCCCAGAGATTTGGGGTTCACATGATAACCGGAGCCGACAATGACGCCTAAATCTATCAAACGTTGCACACGTTGATGAATGGCAGCACGTGATACGCCACACTCAGCAGCTACATCTTTGAAAGGAATGCGGGCATTCTGAGAGATGATTTCCAGAATCTGCCGGTCAAGATTGTCTATTTTTTCCATAATATCAATTTGTGTAAGTTCTTGTTTTTATCAAATAGTAAGCAAATATAGGACTTTATTTTAATTTCTCTATATAAAAGGAGGAAAAAATAGGGAAAGAGTAAAAAAGAAGCGGGCGAAGCAGATGTTTTTGTTTACATCCGTTTCGCCCGCTAAGTCTGTACCGTTGAAGAAAAAATCTTCGGCTGATACTTATTTTTCGATGCCGACGAGCTCTACTTCAAAGATCAGGGTAGAGAACGGTTTGATCTGACCGCCGGTTTCTCTGCCACCGTAACCCAGTTCCTGCGGAATATAAAGTTCCCACTTAGAACCTACAGGCATCATTGTGAGGGCTTCTGTCCAGCCTTTGATAACTTGGTTGGCACGGAAAGTAGCAGGTTCGTTGCGCTTGTAAGAACTGTCGAATTCAGTACCGTCAATCAAAGTACCCTTGTAGTTTACTTTCACTTTGCTGGTGTCAGCAGGGATTGCGCCTGTACCCTTGGTGATGATTTTGTATTGCAGACCGCTCGGAGTGGTTACAACACCTTCTTTACCTTTGTTTTCAGCGAGGTATTTTTCACCGGCAGCTTTGTTGTCAGCGTATTTGACAGCTAAAGCTTTTTCCTTGATGGCTTCCATACCGTCGCGCATGTAAGCTGTAGCAGCTTCTTTAGTCATAACGTTGCTCTTGTCTGTGATACCTGCTATGAAACCTGCCAACAGGTTTTCACGGCTGATAGTCTGAGTAGAGTCGCCACCGAAGATTTGTTGGTTGAAGCCTTCTACCCATTGTTTGCCTACCATCTGACCAATTTGCATACCGGTCATGTAAGCAACGTCTTTCTTGCTGGTTTTAGCAGCGCCTTCGTTGAAACCTTTGATGAATTCAGCCATCTGAGTAGTGTCAACGCCTTGTTGCATCAGGTACTGAGTCAGACCTTCTGTACGAGCCATACCGATGGCATAAGACAATGAGTCAACATCTGTTTTCAGATTTGCTTTCGGGCTTTGTGCAGTACAGGAAGCTAAACCTGCGCCTACTGCAAGAGCCATGATAAATGTTACTTTTTTCATTTTGCTTTTACTGTTTATTTTTATTTTTGGGATAATATTTCGAGTAATTCTACTTCAAAAATCAATGTGCTGTGAGGCGGTATCATTTCGCCCGCACCTTGTGCGCCATAGGCAAGATCGGAAGGAATATAAAGTTTCCACTTGGCACCTTCGGGCATCAACTGAAGCGCTTCCACCCAGCCGGGGATAACCTGGTTCACACCGAATACGGCGGGTTGTCCGCGTTTGATAGAACTGTCGAACAGGGTTCCGTCAATCAGTGTGCCTTCGTAGTGGCATTTCACTTGGTCGGTGGCTTTTGCATAAGTGCCTACCTTGCCTTCGTTGATGACTTCGTATTGCAGGCCGCTTGGCAAAGTAACCACATTAGGGCGTTTCTTGTTTTCTTCCAGGAACTGTACGCCTTGCTCTATGCTGGCTGCATTCATTTTCTCTTCCAGTTCTGCGAAGTATTTGTTTACTATATCGCGTGCCTCTGCGTGTGAGATGGCGGTTTTGTTTCCTTCCAGTATGTCTTTGATAGCTTGTGCAAAGTCATCTACTTCGATGCCTTTTGCACCCATACTTAATAAATTTTGACCTATTCCGAGGCCGATAGCGTAACTGAATTTATCCATATATCTTTGGGGTTGAGACTGAAAGTATTATCTCTTTCAATCAGTTGCAAAATTACAAGTCGCAAAAGTAAGTGTTTTATTTGAATGATTTATGCTTTTAGGTTTTAAATTTTCTTATATCTGTGGCAACTTCGGCAATCTTCTGTATTTTTGTAGAAAAGAAACTGCTATAATAGAAAGGAGATTTTGGTATGAAGAAGAATTTAGTGATTTTATCCGGTGCCGGTATGAGTGCCGAGAGTGGTATCAGTACGTTTCGGGACGCAGGCGGATTGTGGGACAAATATCCGGTGATGCAGGTAGCCAGTGCCGAAGGATATGTGCGCGATCCGGAGCTGGTGATAAACTTTTATAACGAGCGCCGTAAGCAGTTGCTTGATGTGGAGCCCAATGCAGGGCACATCGGACTTGCCGAGCTGGAGAAGGACTTCAACGTGACGGTGGTTACGCAGAATGTGGATAATCTGCACGAGCGTGCCGGGAGCACGCGCATCATTCATCTGCATGGTGAACTGACGAAGGTGTGTTCCAGTCGTGACCCTTACAATCCTCGCTACGTAAAGGAATTGAAACCGGAAGAATATGAGGTGAAGATGGGTGACAAGGCGGGCGACGGTTCGCAGTTGCGTCCGTTTATTGTTTGGTTTGGTGAGGCGGTGCCGGAGATAGAAACGGCTGTCGACTATGTAGAGAAAGCGGATATCTTTGTGATTATAGGTACTTCGATGAATGTATATCCGGCAGCGGGACTGCTGAACTATGTGCCTCGAACGGCAGAAGTATATCTGATTGATCCGAAACCGGTGGATACGCACTCAATGAGGCAGATACATATCATTCAGAAGGGTGCTTCGGAAGGAGTGAAGGAGCTGAAGAAACTATTGTCTGTTTGATGCTATCAGTTTCTCCGTTTGGAACTGTAAGTTTCATGCCGTGAAACTTCCTGTTTCAATAGGTGAAACCAACAGTTTCATGCCTTGAAACTGTGAGTTTCACGGCATGAAACTAAGACTTGAATGCGGGGTTGCGGATTACTTGCCGTAAGGTGTTGAAAGCCAGGTACTATTTCTTCAGCAGCAGACGGAATACAAACCATGCATGGTGCGCCACGGTACTTATCAGTCCATAGTGCTTCGCCATGATGCGGAAGCGTTCCCGCAGGGAAGCCTTTTGATTCTGCGTCGTCATACCTTCTTCCAGATAATCGATAAGCGTGAGATGCGTGTTATGCAGCGTCCGCGCTTTTTTCATGATGCGGATGCACCAGTCGAAGTCGGCCGAGAAGTGGTATTGCATATCGTATGGTACCGCCAGGCACCGTTTGGCGAAGAATGCCTGATGGCAAACGAGCATACCTTGCCTGAAACTCTTCCATGTCAGCACTTCGGGGGCGGAGAGGCGGCGCATACGTAGGAAATGCCTTTCTTTATCTACTAAAGCGGTTTCGCCATATAGTACGTCCGGCAGTTCGCCGATTCCTAAAGTATGCACCATTTGTTGCAGGGTGTCGTCTTCATGGAAACTATCTCCGGCATTCAAGAAACAGAGGTAGTCGCCCGTTGCCAGGTGGATGCCTTTGTTCATGGCATCATACAGTCCTTTGTCCGGTTCGCTGACAAGCAGGGTGATACGGTCGCGATACCTTTCGGCAATGGCGAGGGTGCGGTCTTTGGATGCACCGTCTATGATGATGTACTCTACGTGGTGGTAGGTTTGTGAGATAACGCTCTGTATCGTGTCTTCCAATACGGCCTCGGCATTGTAGGTCACGGTGATGATGCTGAACGTGGGTGTGGGACGGTTATGCATGTCTTCCGGTTATTTTGTTATAAACGTCGATGTATCTCTTGGCAATGGCACTTTCCGAATAATTGGAAACGGCTTTCCGGCAGGCTTGCTCGGAGAGGGTGGTATATTCGGGCTCGGTCAGTATCCAGTAGATGCCGTTGGCAAAATCCTCGGCTGATTTGTATTGTGCCACGTAGCCGTTGTGCAGATGGTCTATCATCTCCGGTATGCCGCCTACGTTGAACCCTACGCAAGGGATACCGCAGGACATGGCTTCCATAATGGTGTTCGGCAGGTTCTCTTCCAGCGATGAGGTGACGAAGAGGTCGACGGCGTTGTAGATATCTACCAACTGATGTTCATTGCTGACGAAGTCGAGCGGATAAACCTTAAAAGGCAACATGTTCTGTAACTGTTGCGACTGGTTGCCAAAGGCCACTACACCCAGTTGGTCTTTCAGTTCCGGATGCTTCTCTGCCAATAGTTTGCAGGCTTTAATCATATATTCCACTCCCTTCCGGGTATCCATTATCTTCACCGAACCGAACAGAACCAGTTTGCTGTCCTGCGGAAGCCTGCATTTCTCCCGTGCGGCTTTTTTGCTGTGCGGCTTGAAGAGATTGGTGTTGATAGGGTTGGGAATACTGGTAATGGCATGTCCGCTGAAAAGGGCACTCTTCCGGGCGCGTTCTTCCAGCCAGCGGCTACAGGCTACAAAGTTGATATGACGGCCCTCGTATAACTTTTGCTTTTTGAGGAAGATGCGGTGGGAGAGGTCTTTCTTCCGGCTTCCGTTGTGGATGAAGGGGCAATGATGACACTCCTCTTCGTAATGCGTACATCCGCCGGAGTAGTGGCAGATGCCGGTACAGGGCCACATATCGTGCATGGTCCAGACTACGGGCTTGCCCGAAGCCAGAATTTTCTCGATGTTCTTTAAAGAAAGCATCCCCTGGTTGATCCAGTGGAGATGTATGATGTCCGCTTGCTGAAACTCCGGCAAGTTGGTGATGTCCGTGCCGGCGTTGGCAATGTCTACGGCGAAGAGGTGGTTTCTGTTGAAATGGTTGGCTTTCCAGATAACGATTCGCTCCCATACGAACTTCCATACCATGCGCAGGTTGTGGGGCAACTCCACTACGGTGATCTGTTCGGTCTGTTTGTCGCGCACCAATAGCTTGGCTTTGATGCCGTTATTCTTGAGGGCTTCCATGAGGCGGCTTGCGGCTACGGCGGGGCCGCCTATCTTTTCTGTTGTATTGATAAGTAGTATTCTCATTGTGTTACCTTTCTTCTGATTAAGTTTTGGTAGAGATTGAGATATTGCTTTGCAACGACTTCACCGGAGTATTTCCTGAATACTTCGCTTCGCATATTTTCTTTGGAGATGGCTGTCCGGGCTTCGGATATTCCCCATCGGATACCTTCTGCCAGGCTGTCGGCAGAGAGGTAGTCGGCCAGGAAGCCGTTCTCTTTGTGGCGGATAATGTCGGCCTGTCCGCTGTTGCCGAAAGAAACCGGAATGCAACCACAGGCTTGGGCCTCGATCAGAGTCTGGCCGAATGTCTCATAGAAAGAGGCGGATACGGTGACGTCTGCGGCGGAATATAGTTGCGAGAGTTTGTTTGTATCGCCTATTCGTCCCAGATAGGTGTAGCTGACGGGGATGGAGTTGAGAAGTTTCTCCGGATATTTGATCTTGCCGAACAGTGCCAGGTGAAGTTTTTCCTGCGGGAATTGCTTCTTTTCAATCAATAACCGGATGGCCTGGAGCAGATATTCCACTCCCTTGATCGGATCGTCGATGCGGGCGGCTCCGAACAGAATGATATGTTTATCGGGCAGGGACAGTTCCTTTCGGGACAGTTCTTTGTCCATCATTCGGAAGTCGGTAGGCGAGAGTGTATTAGGGATCACAGATACAGGTTTCTCTTTAAGTAGGGTGCTTTGCTGTATTTGTGAGGAAAGCCATGTGCTGACTGCGACGATATTCAGGGGGCTGGCATGACTGAATAGTTTTTGTTTCTTCTTGAATACCCGGTGCGCCAGATCGTTGTTGCTTGGGAAGCGCAGGAAGCGGCAGTTTCTGCATTCGTTTTTGAAGAGGGTGCAGGTATGGGCATGGTGGCAGATGGCGGTACATTCCCACATATCGTGCAGGGTCCAGACAACGGGCTTGCCCGATTCGAAAATTTCCTGTATATTGTTCAGTGAAAGCATTCCCTGGTTTATCCAGTGGAGGTGTATGATGTCGGCTTCCCGGAAGGCAGGCAGTTTGGTGACGTTGAAGCCTGTATTGGCTATGGAGACGGTAAAGAGATTCTTCCGGCTGAAGAGATTATTCGTCCAGATAACCAGTCTTTCCCAGAGGAAAGTGCATTTCTTTTGCCAGTCTTTGCCTACAGGGATCACCTGTTCCGATTGGCTTTCCTTGTGCAGGACGAGCATCTTCACGTCTGTTCCCGCTGTATGGAGCGATTCCATCAGGCGTCTGGCGGCAATGGCGGCTCCGCCTGTTTTCTCGGACGTATTGATTATAAGTACTCTCATGTTGCGGAATGTTTTGGCAAAAGTACAGCTTTTACCGCTTTCTATCCACAAATTCGCGGTTTTTTTAGCCAGTAACCGCTAAAGTATCTATCTTTGCAGGAGAATAAATTAGCTACAAGTTACAGGCTACGAGCTACGAGTGGCTGCGTTGTGATTGGAGGGGAAAGATTCTGTTTATAAGTGTTCAAGAGGATGATTACGGGACACAAGTGTTTGATTTGTACCGTGCAAGTGTTGTGGAAATGTATTGCAGGTGTTACGTAAATGTATTGCAAGTGTTGCAAATGAACCGAATAAGCGTTGTGAATCTGCCGTTTAAATGATGCCACATGGTAGGGCGAATAATTGTTCGCAGGTAGTCTGAAAGTACTTGGTATTTGTAGTTCATAAACTATAGCTCGTAACTTTTATAACAATATGGGAGAAAAAGGTTTGAAATGGTTGGAACAGCTTTGGCAGTGCTTCCTCAGTATAGTGAAAATCCTGTTGCAGTCCAAGTGGCGCACGCGCTTGCCGTCTTCTTTCAGTAATCCGGATGAATTGCTGATATTGGCTAACGGCCCTTCGCTGAACCGCACGGTAGAAGATTCGACGGATTTCATCAAGGGAAAAACCTTGTTGGCAGTGAACTTCTGTGTAAGTTCTCCTATGTTCGAGCGTCTCCGCCCCGAACTTTATCTGATTGCAGATCCGCTGTTCTGGATCGTTCCCGAGAAGCGTATACAGCTTTTCAAGACAATGGCCGAGAAGACTACCTGGGATATGAACTTCTTTGTCCCTGCCCGTGCCCTGAAGAATAAAGAATGGCAACCCTTACTGGCGGGTAACCCCCACATCAAGCTCTATGTTTATAATACAACGCCTATCGAAGGCTTCCAGGGTTTCTGCAACTGGATATTCCGCAAAGGCTGGGGCGTTCCCCGTCCGCATAACGTGCTGATACCTTCTATCGCTATGGGATTGCGCCTGCCTTTCAAGAAAATCTATTTGGCAGGTGCTGACCATTCCTGGTTGCCGGAGATCACCGTAACGGACGACAACGTAGTACTGATGCACCAAAAGCACTTCTACGACCAGAATAAATCGCAGGCCGAAACCGTGAAACAGGAAAACTTGAACAGTGCCCGGCTTCACATTATTCTCTATCACATGCACGTAGCCTTCAAGTCCTATTTTATACTCGAAGCCTACGCACGCCGGCTGGGTAAGGAAATTGTCAATGTCACTCCCGGCTCTTATATCGACGCTTTTAAACGGATGAAATTATGAAAGATGGAATAATCATTCAGGCACGCACCGGTTCTACCCGGCTGCACAACAAGATTCTGCTCCCCTTCTATGGCGAACAGCGCATCATCGACATTCTGATAGCCAATATCAAACAGGCTTGTCCGGACAAATGTATTGTACTTGCCACCACCAATCGCCCGCAGGACGACGTGCTTGCCGAAACCGCCCGTCAGGCGGGTATCCTCAGTTTTCGTGGCGACGAGGACAATGTACTCGACCGCTTTATCCGTGCTGCCGAAGTTTTCGGTATCAACCGCTTTATCCGTGTTTGTTCGGATAATCCGTTCCTTCGTCCCGAAACTTTCAATACCTTCTTTGCCGAACACAATTTCTGTCCGGCAGATTATATCGCCTATGGCTTTGCCGATGGACGTCCTACCATCAAATCCCATTTGGGCTTATATTCCGAGTTGACAACGATTGACGCTCTGCGTCGTGCCGCCGTTTCTACGCAAGAGAAACTTTACATCGAGCATGTCACTATCTATCTCTATACGCATCCCGAAAAATTCAAGGTGCGTCTGCTTCCGTTGCCGGCTGAGTTGGAAGGGCGTTTCGATCTTCGTTTCACTCTCGATACGATGGAAGACTTCACCTTGCTACAGGAACTTTATGCCACCTTCCATGAGAAGACCGACCGTAGTGTGCATGCCCTGTTGCAACTGGTGCAATCGCATCCCGACTATCGTGCCAGAATGTTGGAGAATATTGCAAGAAATGAAAAATAGCCCATGTATACCTTCTACCGTCGTGCAGCCAAGTGTAATTCGTAATTTATAATTCGTAAATGAATAGTACTTATATAATAGGAGAAATCGGACAGAACCATAACGGTTCCGTCGATATAGCCAAACTGATCGTAGACCTGGTGTCCCGCCCTGTTCGTGAAGAAGTGTTCAATATAGAACTTCGTCCGATGGATGCGGTGAAATTGACTAAACGGGATTTGAATGAAGAACTGACGGACTCACAGATGAACCGTCCGTATGATTCTCCCCATTCTTTCGGACGTACCTATGGCGAACATCGTGCTTTTCTGGAGCTGACGGACGAGGAACACTTCGAAGTGTATAGGCACGCCAAGTCTTTAGGGCTTGATTTCGTGGAAACACTTTGCTCCAAAGGCTGCCTCTCTTTGCTGAAACTCTTCACGCCTGACCGTCTGAAAGTGGCAAGCCGCGATCTTACCAACCTGCCGTTGCTGGAAGTGATGGCTGAAACCAAGATACCCATTATTCTGTCTACCGGCATGGCAGGCAGAAAAGAACTGGATGATGCTTTGGAGGTGATTACCCGTTATCATAACAACATATCTATCTTGCATTGCGTATCCCAGTATCCTACCCAGCCTGATAATCTGAATCTGAAGACTATCACCTATCTGAAACAGCACTACGGGCAGTATTGCATCGGCTTCTCCGACCATACCATCGGTATTGCCGCTCCTATCGTTGCCGTGGGTATGGGTGCGGAAATCATAGAGAAGCATGTCACCATCGACCGCCGTATGAAGGGAACCGATCAGCAAGGTTCTCTTGGCCCCGACGGTGTGAACCGCATGATACGTGATATCCGTATTGCCGAACGTTGGCTGGGAAAAGAAGAACTGTATATCGACTCTTCCGTTGCCTCGGCAAAGGTAAAACTGGAGCGTTCCATTGCAACGAATAAGACGCTGCATCCCGGAGATATCATTACCGAACAGGATATCCATCTGTTGAGTCCCGGTGACGGCTTTAAGTGGGTGGAGCGTGCGAAAGTGGTAGGGCATAAAGTACTGAAAGAAATTCCCCGGAATGAGATTATCTATCCGGATGTCATCCGATAATTTATGAAACTCTTAGGCATAGTCATCTTATATTATCCGGATGATGCGGTAGTAAAGAATATCGCTACCTATCTTGCTCAACTGGATGAATTGATGTTGTGGGATAATACTCCGGCAACAGATCGCAGGGATCTGGATTTGGATTCTTTGGGAGACGGGAGAGGGAAAATCATTCTGGATGGTTGCGGTGAAAATCTGGGCATTGGTTCTGCGCTGAATAAGGCGGTGGCGTATGCCCGTGCAAATGGATTTACGCATCTGCTGACCTTGGATCAGGATAGCTGTTTCGATGGGCGTAACTTCGAAAGCTACCTTCGGGCAATCCGTAGCTATGGTGAGGACAAGGCTGCCATTTTCTCTACCAATTATTTCATTAAATCCCAGCAAACCACCATGTATCCGCCAACGGACTCTGTGGATGAAGTGTATTCGGCAATGACTTCGGGAAGTATATATCCGGTTAGCCTGTTCGATACTTTGGGCGACTTTATGGAATCCCTCTTTGTCTGGGGAGTGGATTGTGAGTTTTGTTGGAGGGCTAAAAGGAAAGATATTCCCGTTTTATGTTTCAAGAATATTCTGCTGACACACGATTTGGGTTATCAGAAGAAGAAAAGGCGTTTGCTGGGAAAAGAAGTATTTCCTAATGAATACGGTCCGGCCCGTTCCTACTATAATGTGCGCAATGGTATTCTCCTGCATCGTCTGTATCCAGAGGCATTGAATTTGAAGTCGCATTTGCGCTATCATTTTTATAAGCGTGTGGTTTTTATCATACTGTATGAGCGGCAGAAGTTCAGTAAGTTGTGGGCATTGCTGTGTGGCTATCGCGATGGGCTGAGGGGAAAGAGCGGGAAGTGGAAATAAATGATTGTATCATCTGAATAAAAAGAAAAAACTATGTTACCAAAGTTAGTGATTACCGATATTGATGGTGTGTGGACTGATGGTGGAATGTACTATACCGAACAGGGCGATGTGATGAAACGCTTCTCCGTGAAAGACGGCTGGGGAGTTATTTTCCTTCGCAAGCTGAATATACCTGTAGCCATTATGACGGGTGAGAATACGCAGATTGTTCAGAAGCGTGCTGATAAACTGAAGATAGATTACTGCTACCTGGGAGTGAAAGATAAAGTGGCACAGGCGGAAGAATTATGTCGTGAGTTGGGCATTACGTTGCAGGATGTTGCCTTCATCGGTGATGATGTGAACGACTTGGCTCTGCTCCGTAAGGTTGGATTCAGCGCTTCCCCCAGTAATACACCGGATTATGTGAAACGTGAGGTCGATTACGTCACCGCACAGCATGGGGGCTTTGGTGCCTTTCGTGAGTTTGTGGAGAAACTGCTTTCTGATAATGGGATGCTTGAAGGAGTGCTTCAGCAGTTTCTATCCTGAGGTTTTTCCCTTACTTTGTAGACCTTGATTTCCCGGAAAGAGGTAGGTGTCGTATAAGTACCTGTTACAATAGAAACAGTTTAATTTGTCATTTTTGCGTGTCTTTAAGATTGTTCAATAGCTTTGATAATTTCTTCTTTTTCCGGTGTGGAGAATGTACAGGGGTAGCTTTGCATACCTTGTACCGCTTTCAATCCTTTCTGAGTATATCTCCAGTCAGCCAGCCTGTTTACCCAACGTAACAGGGGATGCTTATGAGTGAATTCCATAATTTTCCTTTTGCCAGAGATTTCGGCAGTGTCTTTAGGCATATCGCTGATGCTGCAAATAAAGGAGAAAGCATCTTCAAGCGTATCACCTTCCCGGGCTGCCAGTAATTCTGATAACGCTAGAAGGAAACCTTGATATTCCTCCCGATATTTATGAGAGGTTTTGATAACTGAAACAGGTACGGTGGTTTCCGTGGCGGAACCTCTGATACGCTCGCGGGCACTGTAGAAATAGGGTAGTGTAGCATATTTGCCGAAGATAAGTGCAGCATGGTTAAAGAACTCTTCAGCCAGGAAAAGATTGCGGAAACGCAGGCTTCCGTCCGGGTTGAAACAAGCTGCATACATCCTCTGAAAAGCTTGTGTCCGGATGACGGAGTAGAGCAATGAGGCATACATGTTCTTCTCTTGCAAAAGTCTTTCCCGGGGAGTATCGCCCGTTACTTGTTTATCGAAGTAGCGGATATAGCGAGGGTAGAATGATATTTTCCCTTTATGGGGAGTGAAGGTCAGGTAATGTCCCTGTGCAGTGCTGTAATCTGGGTGTTCGTCTAGAAAGGCGGTCATCTGCGCAATGCCGGAGGGAACAGCGAAATCATCATCAGCGCAATAAAGCACATAGGGTGTACTAATCATCGGAAGCACTTCTTTCAGCTTCAACAGGAAATGTAGTTTAGGACGGTGCAGATAAGTGATGTCCGGGTACTTCTCCGCATCGGCAAACGGATGGTCGGATGAGTCGGGAACAAGAATCTTGATATCTGTGCGGCTATAGTAGTCGAGCAATCTGCGCAAGCGCTCGGGACGGTTGTGCGCAGGGATGATTACAGTTACATTTTGCAGTGTCATTATTGTATGGTTTTCTTTTTAAATAGATATTGAAGACTTTCCCTAAATACAGTCGACTTCAGGCTCCACATCAGGAATATGTAGAGTGAGGCAGCTAAAGCGATTTTCGCCAGTAAGGAAAGATAGATGTTCTTCAGATAACCTGCTACCCAGTAAGTAAAAGTCATTACGGCTACAGATATAATGAGATAGGGAGCTATATCCTTCAGTGTATTAAGCAGGGAAATTCCGATATGTTTATGAGCAAAATAATGCCAGATGAGTAGCCAGAAGATATTGGCTGCTGTATAGACTATCAGCATGATATTCAGACCGTACGGGTAACTACCCCACACGCATAATAGCTGGAAGATGCCCAGTGCGATGGTGTTCCACATATATACGTTCGGCCGGCCGATGCTATTCATCAGGTTGGAGTAAAGAGTTGAAATAGGCATGAAGGCTCCCCATACGCACAGTATCTGCATGACGGGTACACAGGGTAGCCATTTCTCTGTAATGCTTATTACGATCAGTTCCTGAGAAACAATGGCGAGCCCCAACATAGCGGGGAAACTGACAAAGGCGGTGAAGCGCATCAGCTTGCGGAATATGTTTTGCAATCGTTGCCTGTCCTCCGAGGCTTCCCTGAACACAGGTTGCCCTACACTGTTTATCATTCCGAAAATGGTGGAATATCCCATCGTCGTCCACTTGCTTCCCTGTGAGTAGTAACCGGCTTGCTGGATGGTGTAGAAACGTCCCAGCAATGCGGAGAAGATGTTGTTATTGATATGAGTGAAGAGCGAGGTAAAGAGTAATTTACTGCTGAAAGGCAATAATTCCAGTAATGGGTGAAAGCGGAACGAAAAAGTAGGCCGCCAGGGAGAGAATATCCAAAGCAGGATAGTGTTGGTGCTGACATACACAACGGTCTGTACGGCAATTCCCCAGTATCCCCAGCCATGGTAGGCACAACTGACACCTGTAATACCCGAAATGAGGATGGCGGCTATCTGTATCTGACTACGCTCTTTCACCATGAGATTACGGAAAAAATAGGCCGTAGGGGCAGTACCGAAACTTCCGATGAAGAAACTCAGAAATTGGAAACGGGCCAGCCGGGTAAGCTCGGGTGTATGGTAGAAATCGGCGATGAAAGGAGCGCAAAGAAAAAGTATGAGGTAAAGTGATGCGCCGATACTGATGTTGAACCAGAATACGGAATTATATTCCTCATGCTTTACCTCTTTCTTATTGACAAGTGCCAGGATGAAGCCACTCTCCGAGAAAATTCCGGCCATGGCGGAGAAGATGGTCAATACGGCCACCATGCCATAGTCTGTTGTGGATAACAACCGAGCAAGGAATATGCCGAAGACGAGGTTTAGCAGTTGCATGGCGCCGTTGCCTATTCCGCCCCAGAATAATCCTTTTGCTGTTTTCTCTTTGAGTGATGCTTCTGTCATTCCTTGTTCGATTTATGATTAAGATATCATTTAATTGCGTTTAAATTATCCGCATTAAGAAACCAATCCGAGTGTATGCCTTTGGATACATTTCTAATCTTATCCTGCTTCCTTAGTTTGGTAAGTAGGTTTCTGACTTTTGAGTGTTTTTGGCTTTCGCTCAATACATCTGGCAACTTATTCCAAAGTAATTCTGTTATTTCCTTTTTTGTAAGCGTACCGTGTTCAGTGAGTGCTTTTAAAATTAAATCACAATAATAACTGTCCTCAAATCCTTTATTGTTGGAATAGGCTGTTTTCTGATCTAATTGCTGAGCAACCGGTTTTGCTATAAATAGGTTCGGCTTTCTTCCTTCAATAAGCTTTTGATAATGATTCGCCATCGCGTCCATAATAGTATCCTTTATAAGAAGTCGGGATTCCTTTAGGAGCTGCCGGAATTTGAAACATGATAACTCTTTTCCCTTGATACATGATTTCATGTATTTCCGTAAAAGTAATGCCACAGTTGGTCCCTTCGGCTATTTCTCTTTTTAGGGCGTCAAGCGAGGGACGTGTCGGTTTATATGAGCTGCCTAAAACAGCGTGAGTCTTATCATGAATGCCGAATAACAACCACGCAAATTCTTCCTGGCCAAGATTGGCTTCGTTGCTACGTGCAGATATGAGTTCTTGAGTTGTCATTCGGCATTAAGATTATTTTTACTTCACTTCGCTACCCGGCTTCACCTCCTTCATGGTTGTAACTACGGAGAGTGAACCGTCAAAGTTCTCGGCAGAGAGGATCATACCTTCGCTGACGATGCCTTTCAGCTTACGCGGAGCAAGATTGGCAATGAAACATACTTGTTTGCCTACCAATTCTTCCGGATTGTAGTGTTGTGCGATACCACTGACGATAGTACGGTTTTCCAGTCCGTCGGCAATCTTGAATTGCAGTAATTTATCGGCTTTGGGAACTTTCTGACATTCCAATACGGTACCCACGCGAATATCCAGCTTCATGAAGTCGTCGAATTCGATATTCGGGCGGATAGGATTGGCTTTGTAGTTGGCTTCCTCATTAGCCTTTTTCGTATCGAGCAACTTTTGTACCTGTGCTTCAATAACGCTGTCTTCTATCTTTTCGAAAAGCAATTCAGGAGTAGCCAACTGGTGTCCGGCTGGCAATAAATTAGTGCTGCCCAAAGTAGCCCAGTCGAAGCTGGCCATGTTCAGCATATTGCGTAGTTTTTCGCTGCTGAACGGTAGGAATGGTTCGAATGCAATGGCAAGATTGGCAACCAGTTGCAGGGAGATGTTCAGGATAGTGGCTACACGATCCATATCCGTTTTGGCAATCTTCCAGGGTTCGGTATCTGCCAGATATTTGTTTCCGATGCGGGCCAGGTTCATGGCTTCCTTCTGTGCATCACGGAACTTGAATACATCCAGTAACTTTTCTACTTCTGCTTTTACATCAGAGAATTCTTTCAGTGTTTCGCGGTCGTACTCTGTCAATTCACCGGCAGCGGGTACTACACCATCGAAATACTTCTTGGTGAGTTGCAGGGCACGGTTCACGAAATTACCGTAAACGGCTACCAATTCATTGTTATTGCGTGCCTGGAAATCTTTCCAGGTGAAATCATTGTCTTTAGTTTCAGGTGCATTGGCTGTCAGTACATAGCGAAGCACATCCTGCTTGCCGGGGAAGTCTACCAGGTATTCGTGCAACCATACGGCCCAATTGCGTGAAGTCGAAATCTTGTCGCCTTCCAGGTTCAGGAATTCATTGCTCGGTACGTTATCAGGCAGAATAAAGCTTCCTTCTGCTTTCAGCATGGCAGGGAATACGATGCAGTGGAATACGATATTATCTTTACCGATGAAGTGAATCAGACGGGTTTCGGGATCTTTCCACCAAGTTTCCCAAGTGTCAGGCAGCAACTCTTTTGTGTTGCTGATGTAGCCGATAGGGGCATCAAACCATACATACAGCACCTTTCCTTCTGCTCCTTCTGCGGGTACAGGAATACCCCAATCAAGGTCACGGCTTACCGCACGGGGTTGCAGGCCCATGTCAAGCCAGCTTTTGCACTGACCGTATACATTGGGACGCCATTCTTTATGATCTTCCAGAATCCATTGGCGCAACCAGCTTTCATGTTGGTCAAGCGGCAGATACCAATGCTTCGTTTCGCGCATTACGGGCTTACTTCCGCTGATGGCGCTTTTCGGATTAATCAGGTCTGTGGGGCTGAGGCTTGTACCGCACTTTTCGCATTGGTCACCGTAGGCACCTTCTGCATGGCAGTGGGGACATTCGCCTGTGATATAGCGGTCGGCAAGGAAAGTCTTGGCTTCCTCGTCGTAATACTGCATGCTGGTTTTTTCGATAAAATCGCCTTTATCGTACAGCTTACGGAAGAATTCCGAAGCGGTGTCGTGATGAGTTTTTGAACTTGTGCGGCTGTATACATCAAATGAGATGCCGAACTCTTTAAAAGACTCTTTGATAAGCGTATGATAACGGTCTACTATATCTTGCGGTGTTACGCCTTCTTTCTTGGCGCGTATTGTGATGGGTACTCCGTGTTCGTCCGAACCTCCGATAAAGATTACATCTTCTTTTTTCAGTCTCAGATAGCGGACGTAGATATCAGCGGGTACATAAACTCCTGCCAGATGTCCGATATGAACCGGGCCGTTAGCGTAGGGCAATGCCGACGTAACGGTAGTGCGTTTGAATTTCTTTTCCATTGTGATATATGTATCTCTTTTGTTATGAGCGCATTTTGGTGTGCAAAGATAACGGTTTTCCACTCAAAGAAAAAGAGAAGACAATGAAATGTCCAATGATGTATTCAAAAAGATTCAGAAATTGTGTATCGGTTATTGATTGCAATACCGTAGAATCGCTTTTTCTATTTCAGTTTTCTTCTTTTCATCTTTCACAAAATCACTTATTAAAAATATATGAGTGGTAGATTGTCCGATTCCGATTAAAGTTCCCACCTGATTATTAATTTCTTTAATCCACTTGTCAAAGCCCATGATTTTATCGCCTTCGGCAACAAAATGTGACGGGTTTCCTCCATTTGCTTTAAAATGAATATTTACTTTACTGCATTCCTCAAAAATTGGGTTTACATCCAGAGGATAACGAGATGCATTAAAATAGTTGGTGTAAGCTTGAACCCGCTTCCTAAAATCCACATCAGATAGCATATAGCTATATTGAGCAACATAAGAAAGAGAGGTATATCCCCCCAAGAGTACATCGGTAAGAACATGGGTACCATATTTTTTCACTATCTCATCCCCGTTACTCTTCTCTAAATCATTCAGGAACTCTTTAGACAAGAAAAAACACAAATAATGTGGCCAAACATGGGGAAGGGTATATCTGCTGGTAGGGTGAAAACATTCCGCTTTGTGAAAATAGTTGCCTTGCAAGTTTTCCTCTATATTTCCTATATCTTCGGTAAATAGCCTAAGAACATCATCCCCTATCTTTGTTTCCACTTGGCTATTTAAATAGATATTATCTATATATTTATTCAAGTCTCGATTTTCACTTATAACCCAACCTCCCCCATTGTAAAGCAAAAATATTTCTACTGTAGAATAAGGGTATAGTTTAATTGGTTCCTGCTTTACATAATCATATCCGTCACCTGCTAACAGACGTTCTACATCAATAACTTTGCCTTTTACATTTATATATCCCTTTATGGTACTCTTTTTACAGTCAAATCCTCTGCCCAATAAGTCTATGTAATCATAGGTTTTATCGTTCGTTACTGTTTCTATAAATACTTTTATATCAACAGGATCTTTCTCTACTACAGTCGGCGGTTCGATTTCTGGTTCCGGTTCCGGTTCCGAAAAATCACATCCACTCCAAAGCAGTAACAGTACCCCAAATAAAGTGTAGTTCAGTCTCATATTTTAATTTTTATATTGACAGTGATAAAAAGCGATAAATTGGGTGCTTCATCGAGTTTCCCCTTCTATGTCATATCCTTCATCGGTAGAAGCTATGCAATTGATGTTATATTCGTTGTTAATCCCTTTCATTCTTAGCCAGTGAGCCTTAGGAGGAGGAGCCGATCTTGTTGTTTCGAATAAACCTAAGTTTAAAACAGTGTCCAACATATACAACGCTACATAGTCGCTTTCTCCTATATCATAAACTTCCGTAGCCTCATTGCCATCATCCTTCTTATAGGCGAGTGAGAGGTAGTATTTCTTCTCGGATTTGTATATTGAATATAGCCCTTTTGCAATGTCCACATCTTGAACGGTTATGCGAAATGAGCGTTTTTCATCCTCTTTGAACCATAAAAAGCCGCCTTTTTTCAACAAAGGGTGATTGCTTTCACGTATGATGGTTCCGATTTCATTGTCTACAACTTCTGCTTTTATAATAATACTGGTGTGGCAAATGTTATCTGTTATTTCAATAGTTGCTTTACCTTTCTGAATCGGTTTTATGACTATGTTGCCATATTCCCCGTCTTCATAGATATATGCTTCAGCTATATCAGAGTTCAAGTTATTTATACTATAATCCATATTACCGCTTAATATTTTTATTCTTCCCCAAAATGCTTTTGCTATTTTTATATCTTGTTTTTCAATGGTGAAATCAAGATAATGTTCATCGGATGAGCAAGAATACAGAACCGGTATTAATATCAGGAAAAAGAAATGCGATAGTTTCATCATAATTAGTGTGTTTATAAAGTTTGTATAGATTGACGTTTACTTCATAATTAATAAAGTATCATGCAAATGTATAAAATTAATTTGTATAAAGCCTAGATTTATGGCTTATTTCTGAGCTCAAAATTTTCCTGAATTCTGGGTTTGTCTAAGAAGGGTGATTGAATATAAGTTTGTATATTTTTCTTGTAATTATATTTGTCGAAATTTATCATGTATTTGCTCTGCATTTCTCTTTAACTTTTAGATTAATTTCATACATTTGCATGCTTGATCTGATAACTCAGTATTGTTATTCAACCATTTTATATAGTTATTTATACGAATCTTTTTTTGCAATGAAACAAAACAACTTTTTAAATTCCCTCACTAAAGAAGAACTGATAAAACTCATCGAAGCCTATTCCAAAAATTGGTTGGCTATGGATGGCGTGTGGTTTCAATCAATAGAACGGAAATTTGGAATGGATGAAGCCATGCATCACGATAGGGAAGCATGGAAGTCTTTCACGATAACAGAGGCGAGAAGAATAAAACAATTCCTCGGATTGCCGGAACATGCAGGACTGGAGGGCTTGGCAAAAGCCTTGCAGCTACGTTTTTATGCGAATATAAATAATGATGAGATTATTCTGGGGAAAGACAATAAAACTTTGGTGTATCGCACGCTTGAATGTCATGTGCAAACAGCCCGCAAACGAAAACAGATGGAGTATCATCCTTGTAAATCGGTAGGTATAATTGAATATAGCGGTTTTGCTAAAACAATAGATGAACGCATTACTTGCGAATGTCTTAGCTGCTATCCGGATATTACCGATAATAGCTGCTGTTGCGCCTGGCAGTTTACTTTGAATGAGTAATACGGAGAATTTCATTTTAGAGTATAGAAACATGAGGTAGTAAAGAAGTTTCTCAGATATGGAATGCCGGCAATTATGGCATATAGTCTCCGGGGTTTTAATCGGAATTTTATTTCATAATGAGGATTTATGAAGAACAGTTGCCTATCTATAATTGTAATGTGTTTCTCATGCACTAATTTTTCAAATAATTCTATTGAGGTTTTAGTTTCCTTTATAGAGAGAAGTTCTTCAATACAACCGGTGCTCTCACCGCCAAACTTCAAAATGCCTTTATATATAGGTGCTGGCAGTAAATGAATGAAAGGGAAGTGGGAAATTATTTTGCTTTTGCATATCTGCTGATGTCCTCCAAAAGGCATTTGCCACGCGGGAAATGACATAAAGATAATCCCTTCAGGATTAATGTATTTGGGAAGATTTGATAAGAATGTCGCTTTGTCCTTTATATGTTCTATAACATCGTGACAAATGATTAAGTCGAATTTATGTTCAAGTCCTTTCAATTTGAAAATATCCGAGGCAATGAAATTCCCTTTTATTTGTCTTTCTTCAAAAAACAGGATGGCATCTTTTATTCTTCCTGCTGATAAGTCGACTCCTGTCGTGTTGCATCCCAGTTCGGTGAAAGGTAATAAATTACCTCCATCTCCGCACCCTATTTCTAAAATATTCATTCCCTTTTTAATCTTTTTGTATTTTGATATATATGGAATGTAATATTTCCTGCTTGTTATGGAAAGTTCCTCAAAATACAATCTTCTGTTTTTCTGTCGTTCTTGCATGATATTTATATTAAGTTTGTTTTTTAGATTCTATCGGGTTTATGCGACTGTTAATTTAATATGTTGTCTTGTCCAAAAAAGAAACGGGAAAAGTGCAGTTTATCCATGCTCCATGCTATCGCTATGCATCCATTTATGGTAACAATGACAGATATCACCATGAAAAGCATTCCGGTGGAATCAAAGAATAGGAAGGGTAGGAAAAGCTTGCATAAAATTGTAAAAATGGGGGAGAACAGGAATATGACAAGAGTGTTCCTGCCTATAAAATAAGAGTATTCTTTGATATCTTTAGGCAGATAGTTGTGCGCATATAATGATATAATGATGACCAGATAAGTAATTGCAATGCCTGCTAATGTACCTCTGTCCAGATTGTCAGGGAAGTAGCATAGTACCATAATAGGAATAAGGGCTAAAAAAGAGGGCTGAAAGATTTGAGTGAATGGTAATTTACTTTGTTTGATAATGATTCCTGCAAGGAAATAAATGGCATTGGCAAATACTATGAGTCCACCCCAGTATGCGGTAGCAAATAAACCAAGGCCAAGCAATATCAACTGTGATATTGTTTTCATGTGAGTATAACGGAAGGCCAGATAATGTAGGAGACTGCAAATAATCAAGGTGTGAAGATACCAGTAGGGACCTAATGGTTTTATAAATATCTTGTGTAATAATATAATTGGAGTAACTTCTGGTATACTTTCCCTGACCGGTAAGATATGTGACATAATTACGTAGCCTGCCTCCATGCACATGTATGGAACAAAAATCCAGAATAGTTTCCTTACAAAACTTCTGATGTCTTTCTGAACATTATCCAGATAACCGGATATGATTAAGAAAGCGGACATATGGAATGTATATACGATTTGCTTTATATAAGGATACTTATCGCCAATGTATACCAGATGGAAAACGATCATTAGGAGGATAAAGATGCTTTTCAGATAGTCCAGTTCTTTAATTCTGTGTTCCATAGTTTGAGTTTTATATACGCTCACATGAGTGGAGTCGCGATAGTGAAAAGGTAATGATAAGTGATTGCTTGATTAGTTTCATGTATCCGTTTGTTTTTGTTGTTAATGCTTTAATACATACAAAAATAGGTAGCTTTTTATAAAAAACAGGATAATAAAACTTCTTTATGATAATGTAACTATATTTTAAAATATATATAAGTCTTGTGTAAACTCGATGTGAGTCATATCCGAATCGTACCCGAACCGTATCTGGGCCGTACTTGCTCCGTACCTTCTTCGGTCAGAGGTACCTCTATATGGAGAGGCTACGGAGTTGGTACGGAGCAAGTACGGCTCAGGTTATGCTGGATAGTCTTTTGATCTGTTCTTATTTCAGAGTATAAAGACGTTAAAAGTCCGTACTCCTTTGCTTTATCTGTAATTTCTTTGGAACTTTGCATTGCATAAATGGTGTAATGTAAAATATGTAATGAACCGGATGGAGACTCAGGAAATGAAACATACTATTAAAGTCATTGCTTTCGATGCAGACGATACTCTTTGGAGCAATGAACCTTTTTTTCAGGAGGTGGAACGAAAGTATACGGAGCTATTAAGTGAATATGGTAACGCAAAGGAGATTTCGGTAGAACTGTTTAAAACAGAAATGGAAAATCTGGAATGTTTGGGCTATGGTGCCAAAGCGTTTACTATTTCAATGGTTGAGACTGCTTTGCGGGTGAGTGAACGGAAGGTGTCAGCAGATAAGATACAACAGATTATTCTTTTAGGTAAATCTCTACTTCAGATGCCGATTGAGTTGCTGTCCGGTGTGGAAGAGACTTTGAAAGTTCTGAAGGAACAAGGCCGTTATCGTCTGGTAGTGGCTACGAAAGGCGACTTGTTGGATCAGGAACGTAAATTGCACCGCTCCGGGCTGACCTCTTATTTTGATCATATTGAAATAATGTCTGATAAGACGGAGAAAGAATATACCCGTCTGCTACAAATCCTTCAAGTCGCTCCGGAAGAATTCATGATGATTGGTAATTCCTTGAAATCCGATATTCAACCGGTACTGGCTATTGGAGGATATGGGGTACACATTCCTTTTGAGGTGATGTGGCAGCATGAGGTGGTGGATACATTCGCTCATCCCAGATTGAAACAGATGAAAAGTCTGATGGAACTGATGGACTGGCTTTAATGATGCAGGTTAAATATTCGCATCTATTTGCTTTATCCGATATTTATTCCGTATTTTGTGTTACATAAAAAGTGTAACGTAAAATATGTAATGTCGCTTATGAAACCTCAGAAGATGCAACCCCGGAATCCTTTTTTAGTGTATGGTTATGCGAACCCTCGTTATTTTTGTGACCGTGAAGCTGAAACACAACAGATGTTGTCGGCTTTGGAGAATGAACGGAATCTGACATTGATAGCGCCTCGGCGTATGGGTAAGACGGGATTGATAAAAAATGTCTTCTATACCCTGCAAGAGGAGAAACCGGAAGTTGTCAGTTTCTATATGGATATTTTTGCAACGCGCGATTTAGCTTCTTTCGTTCGCCTGCTGGCAAAAACCGTACTAGGGCAGCTTGATACGCTCAGCGAAAGTGCTTTGCATAAGCTGACTTCTTTTTTTCGCTCTTGCCGACCGGTGATTAGTGCAGATGAGTTGACGGGAGTTCCTACAGTAACCTTAGACTTCGTTGTCGACAAGTCTGAACAGACATTGAAGGAAATCTTTGACTATATGGCTGCTTCCGGCAGGAATTGCTATCTGGCTATTGATGAGTTTCAGCAGATCACTTCTTATCCTGAAGAAGGTACAGAGGCTTTGCTTCGCTCTTATATCCAGTTTATCCCGAATGTCCGTTTCATCTTTGCAGGTAGCAGTCAGCATTTGATGCAGGAAATGTTTGTTTCCGCCAAGCGTCCTTTCTATCAGAGTACGCAATTGATGGTGCTGCGTGAGATTGATGAAGAATCTTATTATTGGTTTGCAAGGAACTTTTTTGAGTTGCGGGGGCAAGAGTTGGACAAATCTGTATTTCATTGGATATATACCCGTTTTGAGGGACATACCTGGTATATGCAGGCAATGTTGAATCGGTTGTATGAGCGAAATGAGTCGGTTGTAGATATCACTCAGGCAGAGCAAGTGCTGATGGGGCTTCTTGAAGAGAATACACCTGTCTATCAGAACCTGATTATTATGTTGACGGACAATCAGTTGGCACTGATGAAAGCCATTGCGCATGAAGGGAAAGTGACGGCACCCAACAGTGGAGAGTTCATTTTGGGGCATGGGCTGAAAACTCCGAGCAGTGTCAATGCCGCTTTGAAGTCGTTGGTAGAGAAAGAACTTGTCTATAAATCGACCGGTGGATATATGGTTTATGACCGTTTTATGGGAATATGGTTATTGCGGAACTGATAGATTGGCTTTAATATTTGCGATCTACATGATACTCTATCCTGTAGATGTGATCGAAATGCTCTGTCCATTCATTCGGAGCAATGCCAATCTGTAGACCATAGAAGAGAGTGCCCTTTTCCCGGTGTACGCTCATTTGTTTTAATAGCTCAGGTTTGCATTTGGGGATGCGGTAATCGCTGATAAGTAAGACATCCGCATTCATATAGCGGTTCTCGTCGAGCATTCTGAAAGTGTCTTTCAGCATTTGGGTGGCATCCGTATCACCGGTGAAGGGGTGGCTGAAGAATTCCATCAGTTTCAGCCGGTCGCGGCGTATGTCAATGGTTTTGGTGGATACGGAGAATGTGATGAGGAAACATTCCCTGTTTTGAAGTTCAGCTATTTCAATCAGTTTTATCAGCAAGGAATTGGCCATTCGCTCCGGTTTCCCCGTCATGCTGCCCGAAGTGTCGAGGCATACGATCATAGGCCCTTTCAGAACTGCCGGTTTTGCTTCCAGACGTCTGGAAGGCTGCATGATTTCCGATTTATAACGGAAGGTCTGTAGCTTTTGCGTGAAGTATTTCAGCATGAAGACATCTTGCAGTTCGCTGTCTGCATAATATAGCAATTCCGAAGGAAGCAGGGCGTTCAGGTCGTTACCGATGGTGACACCCAAAATATCGCTCTTTTGGGAATGAGCCAGTTTGTAGACACTGCCTTCCGTTACATATACCTGTTTGCTGCCTTCATCGTCGGCTATTCTTCCCATACGGTTGGCTACCTTCAGCAGTTCGGGGTATTCCTTTTGCAGTTTTACAATCTTCCGGATATTCTCAAAATCGATGGTATTCCACAATCCGTTCATCATGCTCCATGCCTGATAGAATTCCTCCTTGTCCACTTGGTGCTCTTCCAGGTATTCCGGTATCTTGTTCAGGCTGGTTTTCAGTTTCTTTTTCAGAAAGTCTTTCTTGGCATCCAGATTTTTCTCTTTCTGTTCCTGCTGCTTCTGCTGAAAAGAATCTTCCCAGTCTTTCAGCATCTTCTCCCAAACGGTGGAATCATGTTGCTTGTCTTTGTCCCCGAACATATGTTCGTAGAATGGTTCATCGAAGGCATTCTCTTTATAGTCATCTTTGATTTTTCTCAGTAGGGCCTGCCATCCATCCCGTTTTTCTTTAATCCAGTTCAGGGCACTTTCCATTTCTCCAAGTTCGGATTGCGCTCTTTGCATCTGAAATTTCTCTTGTTCCAGAAACTGCCAGACAAATTGCGTGGTGATATCGTAGAATATGCGTGCACGGACCTCATCGCCCAGCACCAGAACCCTGATGGACGGATCGTTCATGATGGCCAGCAGATAGAGAAGCAGGGGATCTTCCGTTTCACCGTATAGCGTCTTGGCACATTCTCCCGTTTGTACGAACTTCTCGACTACCTTTACATAGAACTGGATATCATACTTCCTTTTGCTCAGCCCTGCCATATTGCCGCAAGTTGAATTGTAACTTTTCCTCTTCGATTTCTACGTTCCGCAGTTTTTTCAGCACTTCGTCCGAGTAATGGGTGATTAACTCTTTGTCAGCGGGGCTGACGAACAGATTGTCCGTGCATAAGGAGTTGGTAAGGGTGAGAAGCTGCTGAAAGAGTCGGTTCAGTTCATCCCGGTAATTGCGGGAGGTGATCTGGGGCAGTTTGTCGAACAGGTTTTGGGAAGTTTGTTCGGACTGGTGAGATGCTTTAGTCATTTTTTCTCCTTTCTTCCTTTGCGTCATCGGATATCGCACACCATCTATTAACAGGTATTCTGTTCCCTCTCTGTACAGGTTCACCCGTTGTTGAACTGCGCCTGAGGGTGCTCCACCCGGATAACAACGGATAATTGAGCGTCCCGGATTCAACGGATCGGGATAGATGACGGCTTGTCTCGGAGCATTCTCTCTCTTCTGCTCTTTCAGTGCCAGATAGTCTACGGCGAAGATATAGGTATGACCTGTGCCATGTTCTGCTACATGATAGTAGAAGTAATCCGTAATTTCAAGGTCATTCTTGGGCGAGCAATTGTTTTTAAAATCTTCCAGCGCCTGGCGCACTCGGCTGATTCGTATATCACTCTTAATCGCTTCGGTGATTTCTTCCATTTTTTCAAGGCAGGAAGTGAACAGTTCACGGAGAACTAATTGATGAATGGGCTCGCACTCGTCTATCTCGTTCCATAGGCAATGGTATAGAGGCGGCAAATCTGCCGAATTCACGGCTGTGCGTCCGTTGATGAAGGCTGAGGCTTTCAATAGTTGCACGATGTTCTTCCAGCGTCGGTCACTTATGTATACGTTTCGAATTGTGTCTTCATCATCCAGCGGAAGACGTTTCAATTGATGGCGGATATTCGTAATATAATGTAGTATTTCGGTGGATAGTGAAACCTGGTTTATCTTTCTGCGCCAGTCTGCATATTCTTCTTCACTGATTTGCAGATCTGCGGGTATGCTTATTTCCTTATCAATATCATCGAGCAGCATGTTGTAGAAGGTCGCTTCATCTTTCACACAGGTGCAGATGATGCGTAACAGAAATCGGTCCCACAATGCTTCGAGTCCTTCGCCGTGCGCGGGCAACTCGTTACTGGCGGCAATCAGAAGTTTAAGCGGTAGTTTGATTTCTCTGTCTCCGTTCCGGTAAATTTTCTCATTGATGGCGGTGAGTAATGAATTCTGTATGGCAGGCCCTGCTTTCCATATCTCATCCAGGAATACTACACTTGCCGTAGGGAGATATCCTTCAATGGCACGTTCGTATTTATCGAATTCCTTGAGCCGGTTGATACTGATAGGGCCGAATATCTCGTCGGGAGTAGAAAAACGTGACATCAGATATTCGAAAGCCTTTGCTCCCTTGAAGGCAGCCTTCAGTCTGCGTGCCACCATGGATTTGGCAACCCCCGGAGGACCCAGCAAAAGAACACTTTCGCCTGCCAGTGCAGCCAATAATGACAAGCCTAATTCCGTATCCTTCTCATAAACCCCTTGGTTGATGGCGGTTAATAGTTGTTGTATTCTGTTTCTGATGTCCATAATTCTGTTTCGTTATGTCCCCATTTTTAGAATGAGGCTTCAAATATATGAAATCTTTATACGGAATACTGACAATTATTTTGAATTGTTGCAATATCTCTTATTCTGCCATCCAAAAAGACTGCTTACTTGAAAACCCTTTTCCCGATTACACTTCCATTTTTCTTTTCTTTTCCGATTGCAGGATTGCATAAAAGACGTATATTTGTCACATTGTATCCTGAACTTAAAGTGAACAGACTATGATAACAAACCAATTGCTTCGTCCTGCCAGTATTGTAGTGGTGGGAGCATCCAATAATGTGCACAAGCCGGGAGGCGCTATCCTGCGTAACCTTATTAATGGTGGTTATACCGGTGAACTTCGTGCCGTGAATCCGAAAGAGACAGAAGTACAAGGTGTAACAGCTTATGCTGATGTGAAGGACATTCCCGATACGGAACTTGCGATACTCGCTATTCCCGCACAGATGTGTCCTGATGCCGTGGAAGTGCTTGCAGCTGAGAAGCAGGTACGGGCGTTTATCATCCTTTCCGCCGGATTCGGTGAAGAGACACATGAGGGCGCTCTGCTGGAAGACCGTATTTTGGAAACGGTAAATAAGTACGGTGCTTCCCTGATAGGGCCGAACTGTATCGGACTGATGAATACCTGGCATCATAGTGTGTTCAGTCAACCCATTCCGCAATTGCATCCTCAAGGAGTCGATTTGATATCCAGCTCCGGTGCGACTGCCGTTTTCATTTTGGAAAGTGCCGTAACAAAAGGTTTGCAGTTCAATTCTGTCTGGTCTGTGGGGAATGCCAAGCAGATAGGTGTGGAAGATGTGCTGCAATATATGGACGAGAATTTCCAGGCAGATAAAGATTCTAAAATAAAACTGCTCTATATTGAAAGTATCGGTGACCCGGACCGTCTGTTGTTCCATGCATCCTCTCTGATAAAGAAAGGCTGTAAGATTGCTGCCATCAAGGCAGGTAGCAGTGAAAGTGGTAGTCGTGCGGCATCTTCGCATACAGGTGCCATTGCCAGTTCGGACTCGGCAGTGGAAGCTTTGTTCCGTAAGGCAGGTATTGTACGTTGCTATTCGCGCGAGGAACTGACGACGGTAGGTTGTATTTTCACTCTGCCGGAACTAAAAGGGAAGAATTTTGCCATCATTACCCATGCCGGAGGTCCGGGCGTTATGCTGACTGATGCGCTGAGTAAAGGCGGACTGAATGTGCCCAAGCTGGAAGGCCCGGTTGTGGACGAATTGAAAAGTAAACTCTTCCCCGGTGCAGCTGTAGGAAATCCGATTGATATCCTGGCTACGGGAACTCCCGACCATTTGCGTCTTTGCCTGGAATATTGTGAAGAGAAATTTGATAATATTGATGCTGTTCTGGCTATCTTCGGGACACCGGGACTGGTTACCATGTTCGAGATGTATGACGTGTTGCACGAGAAGATGCAGACATGCAGTAAACCGATCTTTCCCATTCTTCCCTCCATCAATACTGCCGGAGCGGAAGTTGCCGCTTTCCTTGCTAAAGGCCATGTGAATTTTGCTGACGAAGTGACATTGGGTACCGCATTGTCTCGCATTATGAATGCTTCCCGGCCTGCCGCCAATGAGATCGAACTCTTTGGTGTGGATGTGCCGCGTATTCGTCGTATTATAGACTCTATCCCCGAAGATGGATATATTCAGCCCCATTATGTACAGGCATTGCTGCATGCTGCCGGCATCCCCATAGTTGAGGAATTTGTGTCGGCCAATAAAGACGAGGTGCTGGCTTTTGTTCGTCGCACAGGTTTCCCTGTAGTGGCAAAGGTGGTGGGACCTGTTCATAAATCCGACGTAGGCGGTGTGGTGCTTAATATCAAGGGAGAAGAGCATCTGGCGTTTGAATTTGAACGTATGATGCAGATTCCCGAAGTGACAGGTATCCTGATACAACCGATGCTGACGGGTACGGAACTTTTCGTAGGCGCCAAGTATGAAGAGAAATTCGGGCATGTAGTGCTGTGTGGTTTGGGTGGTATCTTTGTGGAAGTGCTTAAGGACGTTTCTTCCGGTCTGGCACCGCTTTCGTATGAAGAGGCTTACTCCATGATTCATTCCCTTCGTGCTTACAAAATTATCAAGGGAACACGCGGACAAAAGGGGGTGAATGAAGATAAATTCGCCGAGATTATCGTACGCCTTTCTACTTTGTTGCGTTTTGCAACGGAGATCAAGGAAATGGATATCAACCCACTACTGGCAACGGAAAAATATGTGATTGCAGTAGACGCGCGTATCCGAATCGAAAAGAAATGAAACAACGTATTTTCCTTTTTCTCATCTGTCTGATACATGTTTTGGCGCTTTTTCCGAAAAGTGCGGATCGTTTTTTCAGCCAGTACAACTTTAAGTTTATCACTGAAAATGCAGGGCTGCCTTATAGCTTTGTAAGTGATATCTTTAAAGATTCCGGAGGGTACGTCTGGGTTGCCACACATTATGGTATAGGCAGATATGATGGTTATCAGTTCCTGAATTATGGTACACAAACGGAACCGATACGCTTAAAGAATGACTTTGTCCATAAGATTTGTGAAGATAACTTCCGGCGATTGTGGATTGCATCCGAAGGTGGGATAGATATCCTCGACCTGGATACTTATGCTTTGGTAAAACTCCCTGTTCCACCGGATAGTCCGCTGCAAAAGTTATTGAATGAAAACGTTAGTACCATTTATAAAGACAGACAGGGAGATTTATGGATTTCCGGCAATAAAGAACTGTGGTGTATTGATTTGGACGATCAGGGAGATATAAAGACCTGGTATCGTCTGAAGAGCGAATGCGAATCTCCCGTACATGCCATTCTTGATATAGGCTGGACAGTTTGTGCAGGTATTGACAACCAGGTATATCGTGTTGAGAAGCAACCGGATCATCTCTTAAAGGCAGATATCTTGTCCGATAGTTTGGTTTCTTTCAGTGAAGATTGGCGGATTTCCTGTATGCAGGCGGATGGGGATGCTTTGTGGATTGGCTCTAACCGTGGTCTATTCAGATATAATCATGCCGAACGAAGTCTGAAGAGGTATCGCTATTCCACTCATCGTCCCGGAATGTTGAGCCAAGCCTATATAACGGATATCAAACAGACGGAACGGGGACACCTGATCGTATCTACCCTGAATGGACTGAATGTGTATAACAAAGATACGGATACTTTTTCATTCATCCGTCAGACCAGTGACCGGGGTGGAGTAACCATTAACTGTAATGCCATCAACTGCCTGTTCACCGATGGAGAGACCATCTGGCTGGGTACTGAAACCGGAGGCATTAACCTGCTTTCCCCGAAGCGTTTGCAAACAGAATTATGGACATGCGGCACTTCTGTCACAGAAACAGATACTCCTACACCTGTTAATGCTGTAGGTGAAGATAAAGACGGCAATCTTTGGATTGGATTAGTAGAACGTGGACTGATGAAATGGAATCAGGAGGAAAAGACTTGTGCCCATCATCTTTTTTCTCCTAACGATATAACTTCCATCAGTAATAACACTATTACCGGACTGCTGATTGACTCCGATAATCGTTTGTGGGCATATACCTGGGGTGTGGGCATTAACGAACTGAACCTGAATATTCCCAATAACCGTACCTTTAAGCGCTATACCCGTGAGAATATTCCCGAATTGGAAGGTGACTTTATTAATAGTGCCTGTGAAGATGTGATCAATCACGGAATATGGTTCGGCTCTACACGTGGAGTGCATTTCTACGATAAGCGGAAAGATACTTTCATCCGTGTGTTATTCGATCAGTCGGATAATGAGTTCGAAGCGGTTCACGCCCTGTTGATTGATAGAAATAAACGTTTGTGGGTGGGAACCACGCAAGGTGTCTTCATTGTAGACCTTGCTTCTTTTGCTAAGTCGAACAAGCGCTTTGATTATAAATATCTTCGGTATAAACTGGATAATCCACAGTCAACACAACTGGAAAAGATTAATAGCATTTTGGAAGACAAGAATGGTACTATCTGGCTGGGTGGCAATGGAAGCGGACTGTATCAGTTGACGAGTGACAAGAATAATCATTTTGTCTTTAAAAACTATACCACACGTCACGGGTTGCCTAATAATACAATTATCGGTATGGCTGAAGACGGGAAGGGAAACTTGTGGTTGACTACGAATGATGGAGTGTCCCGTCTGAATATCCAGTCGATGACATTCAGTAACTACACGCAGGCTGATGGCCTGCCTGCTACTCAGTTCTACTGGAATGGCATCCATTATTCGTCAAAGCACGACTTTATCTATATGGCTACTATAGACGGACTGGTCATTATTCATTCTGATAATGAAACTTCGCTGTCTGCGGATTCGCATGTGAAACTCTCTTCACTGGCGATTGGAGGAAATATTATCTATCCTTCCAGTGGTGATTATCTGCAAAAGGATATCACCCTTGCCTCCGGTATTTTCCTGCATGAAAGGGAGAATCGTTTCTCCGTAGGATTTACCACACAGAATTATGGAAACAGCAGCCGTATTCGCTTTGCCTATCGTCTGGAGGGATACGAGGAAGAGTGGAATGAAACTCAACCGGGTGATTGTATGGCAAGATATGCAGCTGTCCCGCCGGGGAACTACACCCTGCAAGTGCGTGCGACGGATGAGTTGGGGCGTTGGTCGGATGAAATAACCGACATAGAAGTGGGGATCACTCCTTATTTTTATAAATCCATTGGATTCTATCTGCTTCTTGTCGTAGTTATTTGCCTTGCTATTTATTTATTCTATAAGCGGAAGATGCGGAGTTATCGTGAACAGAAAGCGCGATTGGAAAAAGAAGTGGAACTGCGCACGCAGGAACTGGCTGTCCAGAACAAACAGTTGGAAACCATGGCTCAACACGTAAAAGAGATTACGGAAGAGAAGATTGCTTTCTTTACGAACATCACTCATGAATTCCGTACTCCGGTTACACTGATTCATGGCCCCATTGAACATGCTTTAAAGGAGACGCAGGATGAGGCTGTAAAGGCACAGTTGCAGATAGCCGAGCGAAATTCACGGTATTTGCTTTCCCTGGTCAATGAACTGATGGACTTCCGGAAACTGGACATAGATAAGGTGGTGCTGGATAAGCGTTCCTCGAATTTTATCGAGTTTTTGTCTGAGTTGCTGATACCTTTCAGAGTCTTTGCCAAGGAAAGGCATATCGACATATGTACTTATTTCCGTTTGGAGAATCCCTTTCTGATGATCGATACAGGATATGTGCGCAAGGTGTTGGTGAATCTGGTTTCGAATGCTATTAAGTTTACACCGGATAGCGGTCGTATTGACATATTTGTGGCATCTGTTAAAGGAAAGAACGGGGAGAAACTATTCTATATGAATGTATGCGATACGGGACATGGCCTTGTGGCAGAAGATCTGGAAAAGATTTTCGACCGCTTTTACCAGTCTAAGAAGAGTACCAAATATCCGGTTTACGGGCAGAGCGGCACAGGCATCGGTCTTTTCCTGTGCAAGCGGATTGTATATTTGCATGGCGGAGAAATCTTTGCCCGCAATAATCACAGGCAGGGGGCTTCATTCCGTATGTTGATGCCGCTGATTCCCGGAGAACGGGTAGAGACGAATGGGGAGTGGGTACAGCCTGATAGTGTATATCTACCGGATACTTTGCAACCGGAGGATACCCAGAAGAAAGAGACTATCCTGATTGTGGAAGATAATAAAGATATGCGTTCGTATATCCGCACACTGCTTGTGGGGGATTATCGTTTGTTTGAGGCAGGTGACGGGCAGGAGGCTCTTGAAATCGTTCAGAAACATACCGTCGACTTAATAGTCAGTGATTTGATGATGCCTGTGATGGATGGTATGGAGTTGTCCCGCCGTATCAAGGAGAATCTGGCGACTTCGCACATTCCTTTCCTAATGCTTACGGCGCTTCGCTCGGACGTACAAGAGAAAAGAAGCTTTGAAATAGGTGTGGACGAGTATCTTTGCAAACCTTTTGATGAAGAAGTGCTCCGGCTTCGTATCCGTAATATACTGAGTCTGCGAAGGAAATATAAGAAGATGTTCTCATCCAGCAGTAATGTGGAAGAGCTGCATGTAAAGGAAGAATCGCGAGACAAGACATTCATTACGAATGCGGTCAACCTGATGAAGGAACACTATGCCGATGCGGAATATAACCTGGAACGCTTTGTACGCGACATGGGCTACAGCAAGACATTGGTCAACAAGAAAATGCAGGACCTGACGGGACAGCCCATCGGACAGTTTATGAAGAACTACCGTCTGAACGTGGCGCAACGGATGATACAGGAAGGATCGGGAGATGTGAATGTTTCCGAAATAGCCTATGCTGTAGGATTCAACGATCCTAAATATTTTACGAAGTGTTTCAAAGAGTTCTTCGGATATTTGCCGAGCTCGAAGTTGGGGAAGAAGGGGTAAGAAGGTGTGTCATTCTTTACTATATTCGTCCCAAACTTTTCTATTTTCTCCTTACATAAAAAAATAAACGCTTACTTTTGCACATCACCCAGAAGAATGAATACCATGAAAACCAAACTCTGTTTACTCATTTTGTTAATAGTAGGCTTATCCGTTCAGTTATCAGCCAACCCTATAAACGGTTTGCTCGAAAGAATTGATAAGGGAGCATCGAAGAAATTTGTTATCGAATTCAAGAAAGGTGCGGATGATTTTTTCGAACTGGACCAGAAAGGAACTAAAGTCGTAGTCCGGGGTAATAACTATGTGAATATAGCGACAGGTATCAACTGGTATCTGAAATATTATGCCGGTATCCAACTGTCATGGAATGGTATGCAGGCGAAATTGCCGCAGGTACTTCCTCCTGTCCCCCGAAAAGAGCGTCACGAAACATCTCTCTCACTCCGTTACGATTTCAACTATTGTACCTATTCCTACACCATGGCCTTTTGGGATTGGGAACGCTGGGAGAAAGAAATAGACTGGATGGCTCTACATGGTATCAATCTCCCTTTGGCAGCCGTAGGCCAGGAATGTATCTGGTTCAATATGCTTCAAAAACTGGGATATTCTAAAGATGAAATTAACCGATTCATTGCCGGCCCTGCTTTTCTTGCCTGGTGGGCAATGAATAATCTGGAAGGATGGGGCGGACCTAATCCGGATTCCTGGTATGTACAGCAGGAAGCTTTGCAGAAGAAAATTTTGAAGCGTATGCGCGAATATGGCATTAAACCTGTATTTCCGGGATATTCAGGTATGGTTCCCCACGATGCTGATGAGAAGTTGGGACTGAACCTGACCAAGTCTGATTTATGGAACGGCTTTACCCGTCCTGCTTTCCTGCAACCTACCGATGTCCGCTTTGCCGAGATTGCCGATTTATATTATCAGGAACAGGAGAAGCTTTTTGGCAAGGTCGATTATTATTCTATGGACCCTTTTCATGAAGCTGAGAATGCCGCTTCAGTAGATTTCGATGCGGCCGGGAAAGCTATTATGGCGGCTATGAAAAAAGTGAATCCGAAAGCCACCTGGGTAGTGCAGGGCTGGACAGAGAATCCTCGTCCCGAGATGATAAAGAATATGCAGAATGGAGATCTGCTGATACTGGACCTGTTCAGTGAATGTCGTCCTATGTGGGGAATCCCTTCCATCTGGAAGCGTGACAAGGGGTATGAACAGCACAATTGGCTGTTCTGTATGTTGCTCAATTTCGGTGGCAATGTGGGACTTCACGGTCGTATGGACCAGTTACTCGATAATTTCTACCTGACTAAGAATAATCCGTTAGCTGTTCACCTGAAAGGAATAGGTCTGACCATGGAAGGTGCAGAGAATAACCCCATGATGTTTGAACTGATGTGCGAACTTCCCTGGCGACCGGAGAAATTCACGAAAGAAGAATGGCTGAAAGATTATCTCTTTGCCCGTTATGGTGTAAGAGACGAGAAGATAGAAAAAGCATGGACTTTGCTTGCCAATACCATTTATAACTGTCCTTTCGGAAATAACCAACAAGGTCCTCATGAGTCTATTTTCTGCGGACGTCCTTCGCTGAATAACTTCCAGGCATCGAGCTGGTCGAAGATGAAGAACTATTATGATCCTACCGTTACGGAAGAAGCAGCACGGCTGATGGTGGAAGTAGCCGATAAATATCGTGGTAATAATAACTTTGAATATGACTTGGTAGACATCGTACGACAGTCTCTTTCCGATAAAGGACGTATTGTTTATAACCGGACCATTGCTGACTTCAAAAGCTTTGATAAACGCAGTTTTGCCCGTGACTCCCGGAAATTCCTGGATATATTGCTGTTGCAGGATAAATTGCTGGGTACACGTAGTGAATTCCGTGTAGGCCGTTGGATAGAGCAGGCACGCAATTTGGGGACTACTCCCGAAGAAAAAGACCTGTACGAGTGGAATGCCCGCGTGCAGATAACCACTTGGGGCAATCGTGTTTGCGCTGATGACGGTGGTCTGCGTGACTATGCCCATAAGGAATGGAACGGTATTCTGCGCGATTTCTATTATAAACGTTGGGCAGCCTACTGGCAAACTCTTCAGGACCAACTGGATGGTAAACCCGAAGTTAAGCTGGATTATTATGCGATGGAAGAACCCTGGACACTGGCAAAGAATCCGTATGGTTCGGTTCCTGAAGGAAGCTGTGTGGATGTGGCGAAAGAAGTGTTTGAGAAGGCAATGAGATAGTATAACTGAGATACAACCAACTGTGCATATTGATATTTAGAAAGTATATGGAAAACTCTCACCCCCCAATTTCCACTTCCCCACAGAAGAAGCGACTTTTGTCTCTTGATGTGCTGCGCGGAATTACTGTCGTCGGTATGATTCTTGTCAATAATTCCGGTGGGAAGTTATCTTATGATTCTTTGCAACATTCTGCATGGAATGGGCTGACTCTTTGTGATCTGGTCTTTCCGTTCTTTTTGTTCATCATGGGAGTTTCCACTTATATTGCTTTGGGCAAGTTCCATTTTCAAGCATCTGGTTCAGTGGTCCGTAAGATACTGAAACGTACTCTTGTCATTTTATGCATCGGCTGGGCTATTCACTGGTTTCACTTTATTTGTGATGGAGATTTCTTTCCTTTTGCCCATCTTCGGCTTACGGGAGTGCTGCCGCGTATAGCCTTGTGCTATTGTGTAGTTTCCTTTGTAGCCTTGTATGTCAATCATAAATATATCGGCTGGATCATTGGTTGCCTTATCGCCGGATATGCCGTTTTGCTTTGTATAGGCAACGGATATGCACCGGATGATACAAACCTTCTGGCTATCATAGACCGGAATATATTAGGTGCAGACCACCTTTATCATAAAAGCCCGATAGACCCGGAAGGACTTACCAGTACCCTTTCTGCTATCGCTCATACCTTGATCGGCTTCTGTTGTGGGAAAATCATTCTGGCTAAGGAAGCTTTGGAACAGAAAACACTGAAATTGTTTGTTGCAGGTTTTATTCTGATGGCATGCGGTTTTGTGCTGACAGAAGCCCTACCGTTGAATAAGCGTATCTGGTCGCCTACATTTGTGTTGGTAACATGTGGATTGGCAGCCATGCTTCAGTCTGTGCTGATTTATTTCATTGACATGAAGGAAAAGAAGAACTGGTGTCGTTTCTTTGAAATATTCGGTGTTAACCCTTTGTTTCTCTACGTACTCAGCGAGGTAGCAGCTATTGTCATTGGCGCCACCGGAAGTAAGCCGGTGATTTACGAAGGGGTACATTTCCTAATAACCGATCCTTATCTGGCATCTGCCGTTTACGCCCTTGCCTTTACATTGCTGATGGGAGCGTGCGGCTATCCATTGTATAAAAAGAAAATCTATATAAAAATATAATAATGATGAGACGAACAATCTATACATGCTATTCTCTGTTACTGGCAACTGTGTTGCTGCCGGGTACTACTTCGTGTACCAGTCGTTGTGGGACTGTTGACGAGTCGCGATTATCCTATATCGATACTCATGTAGGTACCGCCCCCAGTGCGACCCATACAGCGGGGTTGTTTGGCAGGGATACGGAAGAATACGGGCAAACCCTTCCGGCGGTACTCGAACCCAACGGAATGAACTTCTGGACTGCGCAGACGCGGGACACGGAGGAGAAATGCATAGCACCCTATTATTACGCAGATACTCTGCTGCAAGGCTTTCGTAACTCCCACTGGATTGTGGGCGGATGTACGCAGGACTACGGTTCTATGACGTTGATGCCGCTCTTCGGTAAATTGCGTTGCCAGCCGGAAGCACGTTCCACCCGTTTCTCCCATGAGAAAGAAACGGCAACACCGGCTTATTATACGGTTTCCCTGCCGGATGAGAATATCTATGCCGAAATGACGGGGCGTTCGCGTTCCGCAATTTTCCGTTTCACATACAGCAAAGCGGGAAAAGGTTATCTGGTGGTAAACCCTAACAGTGATGAAGGTCAGGGATATATCTGCATCGACACCCTTAACAATCAGATTTACGGATATAATCCTGTTCACCGCATTTATCAGGGTTGGGGAAAATCGGCAGGGTATAGCGGATATTTTATCATTCAGTTTCAAAAGAAGCTGACGGATTACGGTGTGTTCAAGGGAGATTCTTTGTCTCCCGGCGTCATTCAGATAGGAGATGCGGCGCAGATAGGTGCCTATGTGGAGTTTGATGTGACCGAAGGTGAAGAGGTATTGGTGAAAGCTGCCTCCTCTTTTACCGACCGGGATGGTGCTTTGAAGAACCTGAAAGCTGAAATTCCTCATTGGGACTTTGGACAGACTTGCACAGAGCTAAGACAGATGTGGGAGAAACATCTCTCTGCTATTGATGTAGAGACCGAACGACTTGCAGACAAGGAAATGTTTTACGGTGCTTTCTATCGTGCCTCTTTTCTGCCGCATACATTCAATGATATAGATGGCCGTTATCCCTCTTTTGCGAATGGCACTCCGATATGCCAACTTCCTGAAGGAGAAACGTATTATGAGGATTATAGTATGTGGGATACCTACCGTGCCCTGCATCCGATGATCAATCTGCTTTTTCCGACAAAGGGGGGAGATATGATGCAATCTTTGGTGCATAAATATGAACAAGGTGGTTGGTTGCCCATCTTTCCTTGTTGGAATAGTTATACTGCCGCTATGATAGGCGATCATTGTATCTCCGCCATCAGCGATGCATACTGTAAGGGGATTCGTAATTTCGATGTGGACAAGGCTTATGAAGGAATGCGTAAGAATGCCTTTGAAACTCCTTCTAACCTTGATGAATATAAAAATGGTATGGGGCGTCGAGCTCTTACCTCTTATCTGGAGTATGGATATATTCCTCTTGAAGACGGTGTACCTGATGCTTTTCATACAAAGGAACAGGTATCACGTACCTTGGAATATGCTTATGATGACTTTGCCCTTGCACAGATGGCAAGGGCTTTGGGTAAGACGGATGATTACCAGGCATTGATACGGCGTGCTGCCAATTATCGCAATGTGATAGATCCCCGTACGGGATATGCCCAGGGGCGCCATGCCGATGGTACTTTTCTGAATGATGCCAATGCTTTTAATTTTGCCCGTTTTATTACTGAAGGTGCCCCCTGTCACTATACCTGGTACGTGCCGCAAGATCCATACGGACTGATGGCAAGTATGGGAGGGAAAGATAAGTATGTAGCCAAGTTGGATTCCATGTTCAGTGAACAACGTTACTGGCATGGAAACGAGCCTTGTCATCAGGTTGCTTATATGTTCAATTATGCAGGTGAACCCTGGAAGACTCAGCGTGCTGTCCGCCACGTTATGGAAACGGAATATCTGAATGAACCGGGTGGACTTTCCGGCAATGACGATGCCGGACAGATGTCGGCCTGGTACATGTTTGCCGCTATGGGATTTTATCCGGTGTGTCCCGGTACTCCGTATTATATACTTGCCAGCCCCTCATTCCCCAGCTTCACGCTGAATCTTGAGAGTGGAAAGAAGTTCACAGTGAAAGCCCGTAACGCATCGCAGAGGAATATCTATATTCAGTCGGCAACGCTGAACGGAAAACCTTATACGCGAAACTACATTACCCATCAGGATATAGTGAACGGTGGTGTGATGGAGTTTGTGATGGGGGATAAACCGAATAAGGAGTGGGGAACGGCAGCGGAAGACTGTCCGCCGACGGTGATTGAGTGATGAGCTACATGCTACGAGCTACAAGTGCCTTCCGGTATGTTAGTATAAAATAATAGTTGATAGCTTATAGGACTATATAGCGCAGCACTCGTAACTTGCAGCTCGTAGCCCGTAGCTTACTAATTTTAAGAAAGATAACTTATATGAGAGCAAAAGCATTTTTGTTTGTCCTGTGCAGCATCTTGCTGTTAGGGGCATGCGGCACTCCGAAGACCGGAGGGACTATTTATAACATTATGGACTACGGAGCCAAAGGTGATGGTGTCACCGATGACGCCGCGGCTATACAAGCTGCTATCGATCAGTGTTCCAAATCGGGTGGCGGAACGGTACTGGTTCCGGCAGGGCGTACTTTCATGTGCAGCCCTTTCCATCTGGCCTCATTTGTGGAACTGCATCTGGAACCTAATTCCTGTCTGCTTGCCAATCCTGATGAGGCTGCCTATACACTGAGCGCTTTCCGTGATAATCGTGGTGAAGGCATGATGTGGATTTATGGTCAAGATCTGAAAGAGGTATCCATCACCGGAACAGGAGCCATAGATGGAAACGGTGTCTCCTTTATGGGTAAGGAACTGGAAGACTCTTATGAACTGAAACCGGTGACCGACTTTGATCCCCGTCCGCATGTACTGACGCTTATCAATATAGAGAAAACAGTGATCCGTGATGTGACAATCCGCAACAGTGCCTATTGGACGGTTCATCTCATCGGTTGCAACGATGTCTCCATCGATGGTATCTCTATCCTGAATAACTTGAAGATACGCAACGGTGACGGCATCGATGTAGACCATTCCAAGAATGTGCGCATAGCCAATTGCCATATCGAATCGGGTGATGACTGCATCTGTCTGAAGAATCGTCGTGAGTTTGAAGAATACGGTTCGTGCGAAGACATAGTTGTAACCAACTGTACTATGGTTTCCCGTTCCTGTGCCATCAAGATCGGTTCGGAAAATATGGATAAGATTAATAATGTACTGTTCAATAACTGTATCATTAAGAACAGTAACCGTGGCATCGGTATTCAGAACCGGGATGAAGGAACGGTTACCAATGTGATTTTCTCTAATATGATTGTGGATTGCATGTTCTTCTCCGATGTCTGGTGGGGAAAGGCGGAACCTATTTACGTGACTTCCTATCCGCGTGCCGTAGGCAATCATAAGGATGCCGGCTGGCGTTTCCCGAAGGGAGCTACCGAAGGACGTTGCGGAGAGGTGAGCCGTATTTACTTTTCAAATATCAAATGCACCAGCGAGAACGGCATCTTTGTAGGTGGGGATACACAAGACAAAGTGAATCATATCTACTTTGAAGACGTAGACCTGCTATTGCAAAAGCGTACGGCTTATGAGGGTGGTATCTATGATAAACGTCCGTGTGTGGGCGAAGGGTTTATCCATGATAAGACGTATGGCTTTTATATCGATACGGCATCTGATATTCTGATAGATGATTGCACCGTTACTTGGGGAGATATCCGTCCCGATCAGGCAGCAGAAGGCATTGGGCAGAGGGATGTTCGTAATCTGAAAATAAAGAAATAAAAGTGATAAGCTACAAGCTACTGATTCATATTAATAACTTAAATTCGTCACGAAGATGAGACAAAGCATAATTTTTATCTTGTATTTGCTGTGTACTTTCACAGCTCGTTCCCAGTCTGCATTAACTCCGGAGCAGACAGGAAGTATTTATTATGCTTATCCTGTTCCTTCATCCACCTATACTCCTGCTCCTGCTGGTTATGAGCCTTTCTACATCAGTCACTACGGTCGTCACGGTTCCCGCTGGATGACGGCGGATGAGCGTTATACGGAAGTTATCTGCGTCTTTGATTCCCTTTATCAATGTTCCGAACTGACCCCCCTTGGCGTGGATGTCCGCGAACGTCTGCATAAGGTTTGGGAAGATGCCCGCGGATGTAGTGGAAGTATCACCCCACTTGGCGAGCGCCAGCACCGTGAGATAGCCGAACGGATGTATCATAACTTTCCGCAAGTATTTCGGGGGGACGCTTTCATTGACGCCCGCTCATCCACTTCCCTGCGTTGTGCCATGAGTATGAGTTATTTCACCGAACGCCTGAAAGAACTGAATCCTGGCCTGCAAGTAAACCGTAGAGCTTACCATCGGTATATGGATTATATCGCCTATACATCCCCCGAAGGTGAGAAATTTGCTTCTGAGAAGGCTCCGTGGAGGCGTAGCTTCAGAGAGTTTGAAAAAAAGAACGTCCGTCCCGAACGTCTGATGGCCTCCCTGTTTGTGAAGCCTGAAGCGATAACGGATCAAGACGCCATGATGCGCAGCCTTTATTGGATTGCCGCTGATATGCAGAATGTTGAGTTGGATTTGTCTTTCTATGATATCTTTGAATATGAGGAATTAGTAGGAGTTTGGAAGACAGTGAATGCCCGCATGTATGTTTGCAATGCTGCTGCTCCGCTCAATGGCGGCCTGATGCCTCGTTGTGCCGTACCTTTGCTGCGTAATATCCTGGAAAGTGCGGATGCCGCCATAGAGAAAGGAACCCCTGCGGCCGATCTCCGTTTCGGGCATGATACTCATCTCATTCGTCTGCTTGCTTTGATGCAGATAGAAGGATGTAGTAATCAGGAGGTGGATATGGAGAAGTTTCATCTTGCCTGGCAAGATTACCGGGTTTCTCCTATGGGAGCTAATCTTCAACTGATTTTCTATCGCGATAAGAAGAATGATATACTGGTGAAATTTCTGTTGAACGAGTGTGAAGTGACACTGCCGTTGAAGAGCAAAATGGTTCCTTATTATTCATGGAAAGAGGTTGAAACTTTCCTGGCGGAGATAATAGGAAAAGAATAGCCGTAAAGTAAGAATATATAAAGGATTACCACCCAATCTCAGCGTTTATAGAGCAATCAACTCCTGTTTTGACTAAAAGTTGTATTTTTTATCCTAAAATAAATACAACTTGTGCAAAATATATATATCTTTGTATCAGAGAATATGCTTTTACTTTAAAGTAACAGGCAATAAAAGAATCGTTTAACATAAAAAACAGGAAGCGTATGAATAGAATTCTTAAGTTGGGACTTTTAAGTGTCATTGTAGGCGCCTTGTATTCTTGTAGTTCCGATAGTCTATACGATCCGGACAAAGCAGGAGATGTAAAGCTTGCTCAGTATGAAGCAGCTTTTGTAGGAAAGTATGGAGCAATTGCTTCTAATCAGAATTGGGGATTTGGAGGGACAACAACACGTAGTTCCAATCCTAATAGCAATCAATGGAAGGACTTCGTGGAAGTTCCCTCAAGTGATGATCTTACTTCTGAGAAAATAAACAAAATTGTAGAGCTTTTCAAAGATCCTTCAAAGGCCACTGTTATAGAGAGTGTGAATTGGTCGGATTTCTTTGTTCAGCACGTCTACTATGGAAATAAGGACAATATGAATCAATTGGCTGTACATAAGGAGAAGAATGGAGCTCCGGATGAAGTTTACAATTTCAATAAATCAGCCGGAAGTATCATGTTTATGTATGACAGCGGTACAAGTTCATTCAGCTATAAGGGCGAAGGAGGCACCAGATATGATGAACATATAATAATATTCTATGAAGGAGATTATTATGTTGGACTTGATTTTGAGTGCTATATGAATCAAAACACTCCACCGGATGGAGATTATAGCGATTGGATCGTACGAATTGTTCCGGCTAAATATATAAAAGCCCAAAGAATCATGGCGGAAGATCTTACAATATCTGGTGGAGATTTCGATTTCAATGATGTTGTATTTGATGCCGTAACCGTGAATGGTGCAACTGTGGTGACCTTACAGGCAGCCGGTGGTACAATGCCTTTGTATATTGAAGACAATGAAGTACACGAACTGTTTGGCGTTTCTCAATCCACAATGGTGAATACTTATGACAAGCAGGCAAAAGCTCCGGTAATATTCCGACTAAAGAACAGATATAACGATATAAAAGATATACCCGTTCGCGTGAATGATGTGATATTGCCGGCAGAAGTGGGGAAAGCTCCAGGGAAACTGTGCTGCCCGACTACCTGTGAGTGGACTGATGAACGGCAGAACATTGAAATCAAGTATCCGAATTTCCAGGCAGCAGTGGAAAACGGCAATATCAATTGGTGGGAGTAATCAGTAATTCTGCTACTCTTCTTGTGATAGAATAGAAAACGAAATCTAAAGAATATATTTCCCATTCAACCCGGATTCTGATCCGGTTGAATGGGAAATTTGTTTTGATGATAGAGATTCATCAATGGGTCTTTGTTTGTCATAAGTTTTTAGATTTGTGTCAACATCAAATGGTTGAATTCCGTCAAACGCATATACTGGCAAACTATAATTACAGGATTTTTAGTTTCAGTCTTTCAGCCGGTTCTTCTAGTATCTATATATGGGTGCCATTGGATCTATAGATCCAACAGGTCCGATATATAGGTGGGTCACGCCTATTGTTGATGAACGACTTAAGAGTTTCGCAAGTGTGCAACGAATGGACTTAATAGAATAATAATAATGATGCTAATATTCTCATTATGCAAGCATAAAGATATTATTATGTGCATTCCGCTAACATGTGCTTGATGCAAACAGACTCTTCTGGCTCAATGAATCCTCATTTTCCTTGAAACAGACCATCTGTTTGCCTCGAACTAACCATGTAATTGAGCATAACTAACCATGTAATAAGGTATAACTAATAATGTAATTGAGCACAACTAACTATGTAATTTGCAAAATGGCTACACCTTTTGCCCAAAAGGGTGTAGTTATCCTGCAAAAAGGGTGACACCATCCGGAGGAAAGGGTGTAGCCTTCTCCAAAACCGGTTTATTCTGTTCTATCTGAACACGAGCCCCAACCATCCGGCAAGTTTCATTTTGCAGTAATACTGTTAATTATAAAGACTATTTAAAGCGGATCGGTAGATAAAAAGATCATAGTGATTCTTTTCCTCGCAAACAGCAATCATTGTACGTTTTTGCTAAACGTTCTCCTTGCGCTTTTCACTTCTTCCCCTCCGACAGTGCTGAAAGAAAGCATTCTCGCACGTTAGGATTATCAATTTGTCAATTTGACATATTGACATATCGGTCGCATCACTGAGTGATTCCGGGATGGTTCAGCTCATTCAGCGGAGGTTTCAGCCGTAAAGCTTATAAATGAGGCGATTCGGGAATAGGCTGAAGAACTGAAAGATAAAAATGAAAATAAAAGTGTGTCCTGACAAAGTAAGAAAGTAACTTTACTCAAGTTTAGCATGTAACCTTTCAGGCTGCTTGCGAAACTCTTGAATAACTTTATAGTCCCGAGTTCATCCGTCCCAAGTTGTTTTTTTAAGTGTTACCTAATAAAACCAGCATAATCTGTACCAAGTTATTTTTTAGTCATTACTAAGTTGGAGAATAATGGATGTAACATAATAATATGCCGAAAGGGGCGTTGTTTCATCTGCATTGTCTGACTAGAGGAGAGAAAGAACAGGTGTTTCATATAGAGAATGGAGTGCAGGTGTTTGTCAGAAGACTTGGTTCCTTATCAATTGAATATTAGGGAGTTGAAACTGTGCTATTTAGTTCGTGCCCGATTGGGCAATAAAACAATTTCGATCCTTTTTAATATAACTCCCCGATCTGTGTTGAAGGCTAAACAACGTATTAAGATTAAATTGGCTTTATCTGCTACAGATAGTCTGGATATTTATATACAGAACCTTTCACATAGCTGACTGGATGGAGAGGATGACGAATTCTGAAAGCTTGTTGATAGAAGGTGGCATCTTTTGTAACGAAAGATGCCACCTTCTATATGAGGGGATTATGTGATAAATAAAGTCTTTTATAGGGAAGGTAATTCAGGAGTACTTATTTCCCAGTTAATCCCTAACGGGTTGTTGCGCATTCTCCATACTAACGAAAGTTTTGGATTATCCAGTATCCACATTTCGCATCCTTCCACAGCATCTTTCACATGAATGAGTGGATAACCCAAAGCTCTCTCATTGCTATCCAGAACGGAGTATGTTGTCTGATTGTATACAAGTGTATTCTGTTCCTTCAGCTGTTTATAGGCGGAGCGGGAAAGGAAGTAAACCGTTTCCTCCGGAGAGAGCTGTACGTGCTTACCGTCTTCCGGTTGCAGGAAACTGAGCTGTACGGCCTGCTCTATGGACTTAGATCCCATGGTATAACTTCCCGATTGCCATTTCAGGTTGCGTTCTATTCCCCAATACAGACAGATTGAATCCTGCTTTTCGCGGAAAGACATTTCGTACTTCCGTGTCTGTCCGTGCAGTTTGAATACAAATAGCAGCGTATCGGGTACAATGCTCTGTGCCAACAGGCTTCCGGTGAAGCCCAGGCACAATAAGACGGATAGAATTATATGTTTCTTCATCATTTCTTATTTTCTTCGTTCAACAATAATTGCTGCCCCCATTCACTTGGTTTCTTTCCCATCTTTAGGATTAGTTCACCACCGGCAATGATGTCTTTATGCCGTATAGCTGAGTAAGGGTAAGCCGCTCCGTTCAGTGTGACGGATTGTATGTATCTGTTCTTGTCCGAAAGCCCCTGGGTGGAAATCCGGAAAGTCCTTCCGTTATCCAACCGAAAGATTGTTTCTTCCAATAAAGGAGTGTTGATCAGATAATAATCTTGTCCGGCATTGGGATATAATCCCATCATGTGGAAAGCAAGCCAGGACGACATGGCACCCGAGTCGTCATTTCCCGGTAGTCCGACAGGACCATCGTTGTAGTTCTTGGAGATGATTTCACGGATACAGTCGCTGCTCCGGTAGGGCTTTCCCAACCAATGATAAAGACAGGGGGAGAGGAAAGACGGTTCATTGTTTACATTGAAGAAGCCCTTGTCGAAGAAAATATCCAGACGTGTTTCAAACTTCTCTGCACCGCCGCATTTCTCAATCAGTCCGGGAACATCGTGCGGAATACTCAGAGAATACTCCCACGAAGAAGCTTCATAGAAGAACATGTCCCACCAGGGAGTGTACCAGGGGCCTTCAAAGGTGACGGGGGTATAGGTAAAAGTTGGTTTTTGTATCTTGGATTTTCCGAAAGTGATTTCATCCAGCCAATTGCCCTTTTCATCACGAGGCAGGATAAAGCCTTTGGCACCGGCATGTTCATAATCGCCACGCCAGAGATTCTTCCAATTTCCGGATTGTTTCAGGTAGTGTTGGTAAAGATCCTCTTTTCCCAGACCTTTGGCAACCAGGGCGATGGCATAGTCACAATAAGAATATTCTACGGTGCGGTTTCCGGCGCGAGGGATGCCGTAGGGGATATAGCCGAGTTCCAGATAGGGGATTAGTCCGCCACGCCCTTCCGCTTCATGGCGGTCGCCGGGGCAGACGGTTGCATCTTTCAGCATGGCTTGCAGACCGAGTTCATAGTCTATTCCTTCCAGACCTTTTACGAAAGCATCGGCTATTACGATTTCAGCATTCGAACCGCCTTGGGTACGACCATTGCTGTTACCGCTACGGGCGTCGGGCATGTAGCCGTCTCGTTTGTAGATGTTGATAAGTGAACGGACGATGTCTGTTTCACGTTTCGGGTCTATCAGGGTGATGAGTGGAGTAGAAGTGCGGTAAGTGTCCCAGATGGCGTAGAAGTCATCGTAATAAGGTTCGTCATCTGCCCAGAGAGGATTCTCTCCACTGCGGTCTACAGGCATAATCATGGTATGATAGAGGCCGGTGTAGAACATACGTTTCTGTGCTTCGGGGGTGCGGGAAGAGATTTCAATTCTTTGGAGTAAATCTTCCCATTGGGCCAGTAACTGTTTGTGTACAGTTTCGAATGACCAGTGAGGAATGTCAGTATGGGCATTCTGACGTGCTTTCAGTGAGCTGAGGAAGGAGATACCTACTTTCAGTTGTATAACGTCTTCAGAAGAGTTGAAGCGCAACAGGGCTCCGGTCTTTTGATGTGAGTCGTATTGGAACTTCTCATCTGTGATCTTATCGCTTTTCCAGGTAGCTGTATTTACGAAAGGCTTGTCGGTTTCTGCGTAAAAGTAAACTGTATAGGCACGGCCATTGTTCCATCCGCCGCGAATACGGGTGTAGCCGATGACTTCATGGTCGGAGACGATTTGTATTTCGGAACCTATGAATTGCTGAGCTTCGCGGGCATCGGGTACGGGGCTTTCACCTAAGAAGAATCCGGCATCGATGGCCAGTGATTTCAGGGAGTCTTTGGGGTAGGTGAACCGATAGAACGATGCTTTGGGAGCGGTGGTAATTTCTGTTTGTATGCCGGAAGACTGGAATTGGGTGGAGTAATATCCTAATTTTATTGTTTCGTCCTTGCGATGGTCGATGTGATTGATGCGGTCCATTCCGTTGCAGAAAGGCATTACAAGGATGTTTCCGTATTTGGGGCCGCCACCTGTTCCGCTAACGTGTACTTGGGAGAAGCCGTCCACCTGTTCGGGCATGGGCAACCAGCCGCTGTTGGGACGTGGGGTACAGTCCGGTGAGGGTTTCACCATTCCGTAGGGGCAGGAAGGACCGATGAAGACACGGCCCAGTCCCTCGGAACCGATACGCGGATCGACGTAATTGGTAAGTCCGGTATCTTGTGCAAAAGTATTTGTTGAGAATAACAATAGGAAGGATAGTGTGATTAGTTTGGTTTTCATTGGTAGAAGTTTTTGTTTGAATGAAAAAGCCAGGCACTGCAACTGACTAATTTGGGTGTATCAGTTGCAATGCGGGGCTTTAGGTTTTAGAAACTCTAAAAGAAAACAATAAGTAGATGTTCATAATTAGTTTGCACTATAAATTATCATTTATCCGCCTGTCATTATGTGAACTAATTATGAACATCTACTTAGCTTAATATCCCTTATTCTGTTCCCAGTTGGTGTTGAGGTTCAATACATCGTTGCTCAAAGGCAGCAAACGATTTGTTAATGCATTCGCGTTTGGGTTTAGACTCTTGAATCCCCAATTACGTTCAAAGTCACCAAAGCGAATCAAGTCATTGCGGCGCCAATGCTCGTCAAGAAACTCGCGACCGCGCTCGTCTAAAATATCTTGTAAAGACGGATTTGTGGCTATGGTAGGAGCGTTCACATAAGATCGAATCTGATTGAACAGACTTTGTGGTGTGTCACCGCGGGTAGCGGATGCACCTCTTACAATAGCTTCGCATTTCATCAGCAGGATATCTGCATAGCGGAAAATAGGCACATCGTTACTTTGATGACGGGAATGAGCATTTACTTCTTCTACATAGGGAAAGAATTTGATAGATTTATATCCTTGTATCCATCCGGTCAAGTCCTTACCAGTATTGAGATCACCATCTTGTTTTATCAATGTAATCTGCTTGGTGAAAGTGACCGGAGTTTCATTGTTGTATAAGTTGCGTACATTTGTTTTTTCACCAGTGACGGCATCGTACTGGTAAACATCAAATGTTTCGGCTGTGCCATCACCGGCAATAACATCGTTACGACGATCTCCCGGTAGACAGAACAACTCTGCAAACTCAGGAGTTAATGCCATATTCCCACCTACAGAAGAAGACAGAGCAACGGAGTAGAAGCCATTGTTCTTCTGTCCTTGACGCCAAGTACGGAAACGGGCATAATATAAAGCATGGTCGTTGTCGTCAGTAATTGCGTCAAATGGCATGGCGTAAATGAAGTCCTTAATATGTGCTCCGTTATTGTACAGGAACTTTTTCTTGTAATCATCACTCAGATCGAACAGACCGGATTCAATTATATCATCACACATTGCTACGCATTCGTTTATCTTTTCATTTGCAGCGGTAGAAGACCAACTGGCACTGGTAACATCCTGTGTATAGACATTCCAGTTAATATAAAGTTTGGCGAGCAGTGCGTCTACCATCCAGCGAGTAGGCTTACCATAAGTGTTTTCGGAGACTTCTGTCGGGCAGTAATCACGCACTTCTAATAGTTCGGATTCAATCCAGCGAGCTACATCGGCACGTGGAGAGCGGTTGACAATGCCGCTCTCATCCAGTAGACGATAGTCGATAATGGGAGTATCTCCCCAGTTGTCCATTAGCAGAAAAGTATAGAAAGCACGTGCGGCGCGTACTGGTGCGGAAACTGTAGCATTTTCATCTCCCAAATCTATGAGGACTTGGTTACATTTGGTAATGCCGCTTTGAATATCGTTATAGACATTCAACTGGCTTTTACAGGCATTGGGATCGACGTTATGGAGTGAGAAGTTGGCCATGTCACGTTCGTTTAGATAGTCACCACCGAAACTGACTGCCGTATATTCGTCTGAATTACATGAAATTCCTTCATCGTAGCGACGGCCAAGCGCAGCACGGAACGCATAATAAGCATCGCTTATTTTGGCTTCTATAGCAATCTCAGAGTCGGTAGGGTATTTTGTATAGACCGATTTTATATCTACATCCAAATCAGTGCAACCTACAGTTGCAAGTGCCATCAAGACACCGGAAAGAATATATCTTGTTTTCATATTCATATTTTCTTTTTAAGGAGTTAGAAATTGATATTCACGCCAAACATGAAGGTGCGAGTACGTGGGTAAGTAGTATTGCGCCAGTCAATACCCGGTTGTAAGCCACCTAGATTGATTTCAGGGTCTACTCCCTTATAACCGGTTAAGGTAAACACATTATTGCAGGTAGCATAGATTTTCAGACTGTTTACCCAGTCACCCAGTTTGCCGAAATCGTAACCTAATGATAACGAAGCCAGGCGTAAATAAGAACCGTTCTCTATATAGCGGTCCGATGGAGCTTGAGCACGTGTATCAGTAGCCTTTTGCATGGTAGCCACTTCGCTTAATACATTCTTGCCGGTATTGAGCAAGGTCACATTGTTGTAGAAGGCACGTGTTGCATTGAAAATTTTGTTTCCAGCAATGCCTTGAAAGAAGGCAGTCAATGACCAGTTCTTGTAGGTAAAGGCATTGTTCCATCCGAAAGTAACCTTAGGCTGTGCAGAACCAGCTTTGCGGCGATCGCCATCATCCGGGGCATCGGTGGTGCCTATCAGATTTCCCTCTGCATCATAGTCATTGAAGATGGAACCACCGTCTTCATTGTAACCGGCCCATTCCCAAACGTAGAACTGACCTACCGGGCTGCCCTCCATCAGTCTCTGGACATTGGTAGTAGCATAGCCGCCTACGTCTGGATTGCCATAATCACGGTAGTTCACAGAATAAGTATCATTGGATAGTGACTCCACGTTGTTTTTGTTGTGGGCAATGTTTAAGGTTGTATTCCAGGTGAAGTTGTTTGTTATTACTGGGGTGGCATTGATGGTTAGTTCGATACCTTTGTTGCTGATTTCGCCTACATTGGCGGTCATTGTGCCGTAAGGATAGCGGTTGGTAGAAACTGGGTAGTCATAAATTAAATCTTTTGTGCGCTTGTCGTAGTATTCGATGGTACCGGTCAGTCGGTTGTTGAAGAATCCGAAGTCAATACCGACGTTGAACATGCCTGTACGCTCCCATTTCAGGTCTGGATTAGCATTTTTGGTAGCGGCCAGTGTACGGTAGCTGGAGGATGATCCTGTGACGGGATCCACGTAAGTGAACCAACCCGATGCACCGTAAGTTTGCTGTGCGGTATAGGCGTCAAATCCCAGTGAGTTACCGCTTACACCATAGCCTATGCGGAATTTCAGGTCATCAAACACTTTCTGATTCTTCATGAAATTTTCTTCTGTAATGCGCCATGCCAATGATACGGAAGGGAATGTACCCCAGCGGTTGTTCTTGCCGAAAGCGGAAGAACCATCGCGTCGTATGGTAGCTTGGAACAGGTACTTGCTGTTAAAACTGTAGTTTACGCGGCCATAGAATGAAATCATGCGCAGGGTTGAAAGTTTGTTGTCGCTATTAATACCGTCAATATCCATATTGTTGGCCAATCCCATATTGTAATATTTCAGGTAATCGTCGTAAAAGTTGTATACAGTTAAGCCGAAGCCATCATTATCATCGTTCTGCTCCCAAGAGTAACCGGCCATCAAACCCAGTTTGTGTTTGTCGGCAAATACATGGTCATAATTGACGTAAGTTTCCATCTGCTTCTTGATGTTTTCCTTGGTGCTGCGTGAAGCCTGACCGTGGCGGGAAGAGATGTTGGGAAGTTGTGACTGTGTAGTATTGTAGTTACTGTAAATATACTGTTCGTTTTGATAAGAAAGATTCAGATTCCAATCTAGTCCGTCAATGATGTGAAGGGTTGCTTTGGCAATACCTTGCAACATTTTCTCTTTTGTTTTGTACTGATCTTCATAGACCATTGACAGCGGGTTATAACTTTGTGAGATACTTGTATTAGCGTACCAGGAACCGTCTGCATTCTTTACAGGAACCAGCGGATTGTAATAGTACATGGCATCCAGTACACTCCGTCCCTGATTTTCGGTTGAGGCCGTTTGTTTGTTGGTTATGCTTGCATTTACACTAACCGACAAATCCAGATGATCTTTCAGAGTTTTGGTTTGCAAGAAAGAACGGGCTGTGATGCGATCCATTGAAGTTCCTCTCACAACACCTTCTCGGTCGATGTAGTTGAGAGATGCACTATAGGTGGTTTTTTCATTGCCACCGTTGATGGAGATATTATGATTGTGGCTGAAACCGGAACGCAATACTTCATCCTGCCAATTGGTGTCGGCCGGGTTGTTTACATCGTAGTAGGGGGAAAGGTCGACATTATTTGCGTTGGCATAGGCCAGAAGTTCGCTGGCATTCATCATGTCCAGAGTTTTCAAAGTATTATCTATAGCTACATAACCACTGTAGTTTACATTGGTTTTACCATTCTTGCTACCTTTCTTGGTGGTGACAATGATTACACCATTAGCGGCTTTTGAACCATAGATGGCTGTGGCACTGGCATCACGAAGAACATCGATGCTTTCAATGTCTTCCGGAGCAATAAGCGACAGGCTGACGCCCGGGACGCCATCGATTACGTAGTATGGTTCCATGGCTGCACCCTCGCGTAAAGAAGATGTACCACGCAGAGAGATAGATGCCGAGCCATTAGGGTCACTGGTATTGGCAATGGTCAATCCCGGAACTTTTCCTTGTAGCAGTTGCGCCGGATTAGTGTAGACACCTACGTTCAAATCATCTGCTTTCACTGTTGTGATAGAGCTGGTAACATCCTTACGCGTCATGCTACCATATCCCACTACTACTACTTCATCTAATGTTTGGGAATCTTCCTCCATTACTACATTAATAGCGCTTTGGTTCACTTGAACCTCTTTTTTAGTAAAGCCAATGAAAGTAAATATGAGGGTTTGCCCTCTTTTCACTTCTATAGAGTATTTACCGTCAAGATCGGTGATACAACCATTGGTGGTGCCTTTTTCTAATACATTGACGCCTGCCAATGGCTCACCGGATTTGTCTGTAACAGTACCGGTAACCTTGTTCTGGGCAAATGCTAAGGTACTACTTAGCAAGAACACTACAAAGAGCACGCTTTGCGCAAATGTCCTTTTTCTTTTTAATTGTACATTCAGCATAAAATAAAGTTTTAGTTATAAATTATGTTCTCTTCTTCTGTATATTTATAAATATTATTCTGGCTGCAAAAGTAGGATGTACTTATTACAGATATATTTCAAGTGTATTACAAGATTATTGTAATATTTTGATATACAATTAATTGAGATGAATGGGAGACAAAAGGATATTTGCTTTATATTACTATCTTTGGATAGATGTAATGTAAAGAATAAAGGCGGTTGTTCCATGTTGTCCTTTCCTATAAGTGACAACTTTGGGAAAAAACGGGATAATGTCTTTGCCTCCATAGTATTTTAGATTTTGATTACTGCAAATCTAAGCCAATGAAGTTATAGTTAGGGAGAAAATGATGCAAATTAGGGGGAAAATAGTGAACTATTGTTTTTTTCTGGATTATCCCGCCCAGTCTTCTCTATCCAGATTCCTGTATCCGATGGCTTCTGCCAAATGTGAGGGCTGTATCAGGTCACTGTTTTCAAGGTCGGCAATGGTACGTGCCACTTTTAGTATACGGTCATAGGCACGGGCGGAAAGATTAAGCCTGTTCATCGCATTTTTCAGTAAGGCAAGACCTTTGTCATCCGGACGAGCATATAGGGAAAGTAGTTTGCTGCTCATTTGTGCATTACAGTAAACGCCCGGAATATCTGCATATCTGTTTTCCTGAATTTGTCGGGCGGAGATTACACGCTCCCGTATGCTGGAACTCGCCTCTCCCGGACGTGCATCGGACATTTTCTCAAAAGGCCAGGAATGACTTCGATTTGTAGGTCTATACCCTCGGGGACTTTAGGGGCCCATTTTCTTTTGAGGTTGTTGATTCCTCTAAAGCTCGATTTATCTGATAATCGTGTAATCATTGTCTATCGTAAGATTAATAGTAAAACAGCCGCCACTATTGCAATGATGGCGATGTATTTCCAAATATTACTTCCCTTAATGTTCTCCAATTGATGTTCCAACTCCTTTGCTTTGGACTGGGCAGAACTGAGTTCTTTCAGAGATTGAGTATTTTGGGTTGTGATATTTTCAAGATTCTTTTGTAATTGAGTATTTGCCTCTTGCATCCGGGATATACTCTTAGTCAGTTCCTCCTGTTGCGTCCTATGCTGTTCTTGAAGCTTAACCTGATTTTCATTGAGAGCCTTTAACTGTCCCTGCAATGTTTGATTTTGCTTCTGGGCTGCATCCATCTGCTCAGTATGCTTTTTTGTAGCATCCTTCTGCGCTTCCGTCAGCTCTTTGAGTTTGTCCTGTAACTCCTTATTTTGTTTTTGGGCTGCCTGAACTTGCTCTGTATGTTTCTTTGTAGAGTCTTCCTGAGCTTTGGTTAAGGCTTGCACCTGTTCATTATGCTTCTTGGTCGCTTCTTCCTGCTGTTTTGTAAGAGCGGTTAATCTCTCCTGTAGCTCCTTATTCTGCTTCTGACCGGCTTCTAGTTGATCTTTGAACTGCTTCTTGATCTGCTCGGTCAGGACGGCGCGAGACTTTGATTTCTTCTCGCTCACCGTTTCAACCATTTCAGAGAAGTACTGTCCCAGACCATTCGGAGTTGGAGCCGCTTTATCGACAAGCTGTTTGATGAATAATTTCTCCTCGACATGACCAATAGCACCAATGATAGGCGTTTTCAGGTTTATGAGAGTCTCCAAAACAGATATATCATCAAGTTTCTCTATGCCACCACCCCCACCACGGATTAGAGCCATCACATCAAACCAATTCTCATCAACATTCTGTAACGTCTTTATCAGTTCTGAAGAGTTTGAGAAGTTGACACGATACTCCATGAAGTCAATGGCACTCTTGGCAGCGTTTATCCCGGCATTGAAATCGCTCATTGTGATTGATGTCTGAGCAAATATCAATGCTACACGAGGACGCTTATCTGAGAATAGGATTTGCTCTAAAATTCCATCGACATTCTTGAAACCGGCTGTTGCTTTAGCCTGTCTGAGTTCCATTCTCTTAATCTCAGCCTCGTCGATTGCCTTTTCCTGAACAATCTCAATACGACTTACCTTCAAGACAAGCTGAATAAAGCCCTTATTAGACACGCTACGACCTAAAACGCCACCCACCATTACCAGATTACCATTTTTCAGGTTTCCTCGCTGCTGTGGCGTTATTTGCAGCGTTATTTCTTCCTGGCTATCCTCGTCCCGGAGTATATCATAACAGTAAGCCCAGTTTCCTTGATTTTGTTTCTGTAGATACACACCCCGTAAGAACACCACTTGGGCATTCTCATTCTGGCGAGACAGGAAATTATTGAATATTCCTATCAATTCCGACGGCTTGTAGTATTTCACTATTTCACCGTTTTCTATTTTTGAAGGAGTCAAATTCATATTGTATTAATAGGATGAGAGGATTGGCGTTCATGTCTAGTCTTACCGATAGAGAGACCAGCTATTACTGTTCCGCCGGCTGTTTCAATTGCTCGTTTAAGTCTTTCCATTGATCTGCCACTTGTAATTACATCATCGAACAATATAACATATCTACCATTGAAATAAGAGTTGTCTATGCTAATTTCCGAGGATGATGAACCGCCCAAATGAGAAGTTTCGCCATCGCTTACTACATTAACATAGCTATAGCCGTTACTCATATTGAGGTCTGAACATAGCTGTTGAGCAAAGTCCTTATATCTTCTCTCGTTTACAATTTTTTTAGATGACGGTATGCAGACGAGCGTAAGTTTTGAAACATCACTACCAAAATATCGGCGAAGGACACGCTTAATATCGGGCATGATTTCATTCATTGCTCTCTTATGACGAGTAGTAATCTCGGTTAAGCTTTGAGGTCTATTCGGGTTAGCTTTGAAATCCCAAACAAGATTTCGTATATCCCATTCTCTTTCCGAAGCATTCCAATCACAGGTAGTAGGATAGTAATTATAGAGGGAGAAGCAATTTACAGAGGCTCGATTAGGTTGCGACCAAGATGATACACACTCTTTTAAGGTGCGTATTTCCCGTTGTTTACGTTCTGCTTCATGTCTCTTTCGTTCTGCTTCTCTACGTCGTCTTTCAATCTCTTCCAATTCCGAATCCTTCGCTTTAATTCGGGATTCAGCTTCAATAATGTCCACCACCTTATTCAAGAGGCATACATCTATATCTACGTTAGGGAATAGACAGTTAAAGCCCTTAGAGTAGTTTCGTTTCAGATCCCTCGCTTTATTACGCTTTTCCTGTTCTTGACGGTAGTTTTCAACAAAGATATTAAGAGGGCTACCTTCGGTCATAAGCTGAAGATAATCCTCAATATATACTACATCTTTATTGCTATTGGCTTTATTGTAAGCCCTAATTGCCGCATCTTCCCTTTTAGTAGCATTCAAGGCATCATCAAAAGCGACATCTATTTTATCAAAATCAGACCGAAGTTTATAAAAATTCCCAATAGTATATGAATCAGTGAAATTACATCTTATACCGTATCCTGTAGAGTCAAGAATAGCTCGTTTGAGTTTCTTTTCATCCTCAATATGAACTGTAACGTTCAACGGTTTTATTGATTCTTGCTCACCTGAGTTGACACTCCAGAAAATGATAAATTCTTCTTCTACCTCTATCGTCTCCGTATCAAAAGATTCAATCGGTCTCTGTCTGTCACCTAATATAAGGTTTACCAAAGAAGCGTTCTTATAATATATCCGCAAGAATGTATTCTTTGTAGTAAAATCATCTTCTTTGATAGTTTCTAGTTCTGACAATGGAATATCTTTGAACTCGCGTCCATAAGCAAATAATTTCCAAGCTCTACTATAAGTGCTTTCACATTTATGTGCAAGGCTCAGAGTCTTGTTAATTGCAATTATCTGAGATTCTCCTTTTACGATTTTCTTTATCTCGTCATACGAATGGCTCGATTTAGGATTGCCAATAAACAGGTCAACAGCATCTTTCATAGACGCTATTAGTTTCTTATAGGTATTATAGTAACCTTGTCGAGTCTTGATATATTCAATATTCGTGAATATAAGATTATACTCATCATAATGCAGTTCAGGAATGGCAGATAATCTTCTCTTCCTTATGAAAAACCACAGTATTCCGTCTTGATATTTGTGCTGTATCTTATAATATTCCTTTATCCAAGAATCTACATCTTTGATTTTGGATAATGCCGCTGCGACAATACACTTATCTTCAAAACTATCTGCTGTCTGGAATCCTCTATGTTCAGCCCAGATGCGATAAGCCCCACTATAATTTGTAACAGCCTCATTATACGAAGCTATTACATCCTTATAGTGCTTATGCTTGAAAACGTATGTAAAAAATGCGTTCATCCTATTTTAATTTTATAAAGACACACAGGGTACTTTAAATTATTCGTTTGGAATATCTTAATCCCTCCATCAATATTAATTTTATCTCCGGTCTTTGTACCAAACAATAATCTGGAATTATGCTCAACCATAAACGAATGGAGTTCAGCATTTTCTTGCCTTGAGATATGTCCCAATTCAAAGAAAATATCTCCCCCAGCTGGTTCAATACCCAATAGTTGATCTGCCTTAACGCCCTTTTTAGCCGGGAACCAACGTAAGACCTTAATGGCCTTGTCATCATACTCGTTATCCAATTGTGCAAAGAGAACACAATTACAAGTATTGTCAGTTGTCAGAGGAGCATAGAAATTCTTACCAACAAGCGTATACTCATGGTTAAGCTCATCAGGGAATTTGACGATATCAAGTTGGTCAATGTCTGGAAAATCGTAATAAGGATTACCAACTTCATCAAACCTTTCCGGGAAAAAAGACTTCTTCCCTAAAACAACTCTAAAAAGGTTAATATTGTCTGGCAACATTTCATCAGACCCGGGACGCTCTTCTTCTATTCTCATAAATTGAAGAGTAAATGGTGCCCGATTTCTTATCAGCTCTTGTATTTCGTTGTAGGTTATCCCCTTTGAGTAGTTATTGGCATTACTCCATCTGTGGTCTCTAACAGGAAATAATAATGCGTAATCAAATATCACTTCCAGAAACCGACATATCATATTCCGGAATTTGAAATAGCCCTTAAAGCCATTCTCAGGTTGGGTTTCGTTTGGATTGACAAATATTTGAAAGCGTTTCCTCTCAAGTATGTTTTTGGCTTCATCGGCTGATATTATGCCAGTTTTAGATGCAATCGAGACAGCAGACTCAAAAGCAGAATTGAGTTGCTTATGAAGTTCAAGAACCCCATCAACGAATCCAGATTTTGTAAATTCCTGTACCATAGCGTCATCGGATTAATGTCAAGATCTCTTTGGGTTTAATAATCGCATGAGAATAGCCTGAGCGAAGCAATTCACCCTTCTCTTTAGTTCCCCAGAAGCAAGCGACACTCTCGATGCCGGCGGCATTTGAAGCCTGTATATCAATGACCCTATCACCAAAGGAAATGACATCTTTTGCTGGCTTACCCATCAACTCCAAAGCTTTCAACATTTGAGCAGGATGTGGCTTGATTGGCTTTGCGTCATGATATGAGACGATATGCTGAACCGGTAGATTATAATATTCTACAATCTTTTCAACATACGGGCGTGGCGACGTACTGACAATTGCACATGGTATATTGTGCTTTCTGATAATATCAAGAACTTGTGAAATGCCTTCATACATGGTTGTTTCAGGTATTCTATGATAAGCTTCCTGCCACTGTCGATTATGTCTTAACGGCTCTAAGACAGTGGTATCAATCAGTGTCAAATCCAGATCAAATATTATACTTCTCATGGCTTAGTCGAATAAGGATGGTTGATTACTTGAATGTTGATTCTTCTGATTCTGTTGCTCGATAATGTTGACAGCCTGATCTATTTCAGAAGATCGAAGAGCATAAGCTCCCTTGTCACGGATTAACATTATGTTGCCTTGAACTTTCTCATCATTCAAATCAGCCGAGGTTTTATATTCAACGGCAAAGAGTGGCTTATTAGTAGCAAGAGTGGCATTGACAGCGTGCATGGTGCCTCCTTTGATACCAGTCTGAACAACAACCATTGCATAAGAAAGACCAGCCTGTAATCTATCTCTTGCCACCAAACCATATCTTCCACAGCTTTGACCTATCGGGTATTCACTTAACAACAATCCTCCATTAGCAACAATCTCTTTTGCCAGTTCAAGATTCTCTTTTGGATAAACAGAATCCCAGTCAAGACCATTAGCCAAGAAAGCGGTAGTTGTACCTCCGACGGCTAATGCGCCCTTATGTCCTGTGGTGTCGCATCCTATGGCAAGACCAGACACAATGTTATATCCTCTCTTTGCAAATTCGCCAGAGAAGAATATTCCGGCTTTTTCACCATTAGGGGTTGGTTCTCTAGTGCCGATGACAGCTATTCCCGGTTTTGTCAGAGCGTTTATTTCACCTCGATAATAAAGAACGATAGGAGGATCAAGTTTCCCATCCTCGCTAACACAGGACTTCAAGATTTCTGGATATATTGGCTCATAATACGAAATGATACCAACACCTTCCTCTTCGGCTCTTGAGATAATACGCCGCGCTGCTTTATTGGCATCATATAACTCATCCTCTGTGATAGCTTCGAGTTTCTTACCTTTCAAAGTTCTCCAGAAGGCGCATAGTTCGTTTAATGAGCTGATTGTGCCAGATGCTTGCTCTGCTATCTTGAATATCGTCTTATTTCCGATACCATCAAGCTGCTGTAGAGTGATTATATATTCGGTGTTTAGTGCCATGTCATTTTAATTTTTGAGGAAATTAGACACACCTATAATTTCAGAGAATTTGTATGTAATCTATAATAGGTTTCATCCGTTATGTGATATATGGTCAATCATTTATATTCTTATATTTTATCTCCATAAGGTAGTGATTTAATGTATCTCTCCATATAATCCCAATCTGGAATGTAACCTTGGGGCGAATACTTATAAGTTTCATCAATAATTGGTATGCCGTTTTTCTGTAATATAGGTAATATAATTATTTCATTTAAATATTTGTCTTCTGTTACCTTGCGTCCATAGTCATACTTGAATTGGTTCATCAATAGAAGTGTTTGAATGAACAAATAGCATCCGATAGAGGCATTAACATCTTCGAGCTGTAAGATTTTTGCAGAATCACCCACAACACAACCGTCCCTCTGGAAAGAAACAAAACCAGCAGATCCTGTTCTGGCCACAGTTAAACAAGGCTTAACACTATAAGTGTACCCTTTGCTAATGCAATATTCAATATCAATATACCCAATCACACCATTATTATCTTCTCCACTTTGAATAGCTTTTAATGAACCTGGGTTCATTTCTATTTCTTCAGAAGTTATGCCTTTGCCATTTTTTAGAGTTAAAATCTGAGACAATCTAAACTCTTTCCATGTTGTTATATCTAAAGGCAGCGCATTATTGGTGTTTTGGGTTGTTAGTTTTTTTGAATTTAAGGAAGTTATGTATTGTTCCATAAACTCCCAATCTGGGACGAATCCCTCTTTAGACAAGTTTAGATCTTTGTCAATAAGTGGAATTCCATTATCCCTGTACTTAATCGGTAGATTAATTTCAAAGTCGTTGTTTATGTGAGTGTTAAGTTCTCTTCCGAATGCGTAATATTTAGTTTGACATTCAAATTTTACCAAAGCACATATAAAATGATTCACCGGAACAGTCATTTGAGGAAAACGAGCTTCCATGATAGCTACATTTTGAGCTGTATAAAAAGGTTCTTTTTGTATATAACAAGAACCTAAATATTCACCACCCAAAGAGACTGTCAGCAATCCCGCTTTATTGGGATCCTTGCCTTCTATCTTATCAACTTTAATATCAACGCCATTATTATAGCTAATTCTTGACACAAAGTTTATGGTGGGACAATCTTGGCTCATTTTGTTTTTATCAAGTTTGTCTCCCATCTTAATGATATATAGATCTTTCAGAAAGAAAGATTCCCATTTTGAAACATCAAGATTCATAAATATCTCCGTCTTTTATCAAATATGAAAGATAGTTATTGAGCGTTTGCTGAAAATGTTCTTGAGACAGCTTTGAATAATCCGTTTTCATATATGCTTCGCAAAGCCATTCATCAGCGGCAGTAACCTCTGCTGTTGATGATAGTCCATCAACAACCTTTTTATTTCGATATAGCTTTAGCCATATTTTTTCTATTTCACGCCATTTCGAATTACCATCAGAATCAAATTGTTCAATTCGACCTAGACTTTTCTTTTTCTTAAAACCATCTTCTCTGTAGAATCCAAAAAAAGTTTCATTTGTTGTTCCATCAACGTTAACATGAGGCAGGCCCAGAGTAAATAGCATACAACACGCATTAACTGACGCTCCAGGATAAAAGATCTCAGCAGGAAGAGTGAAGACTGCTTCTAAGCGATTGTCGACTAACATTTTTGCCTTAGCCTCAGCAACCAAATTATTAGTTCCGATTGCAGCAGATACAGGAAGTAAGACAGCCAATTTAACTGTTTTTCTTGGCAGTCCTTCTTTCTCTCGTTCCTTGTTCATTGCTTTTATCACATCAGATATGAATTGAATGAATACATATCCTTTGGTTGGATCTTCTTTCCCATCTTTTGCCTTTCCCCAGTTTTCTTTATACTTTTCTGGAATACGAATAGGCTTTGCATTGTATGGAGGATTCATTAAAATAACATCAGGAGATGCCTTCTTTATAAAATCCTCACAATCGAAACAACTAGCAAATTTTATATTGCTATTGCCATCACCATGTATCAACATATTTGTTGTGGCAAGTCCATAAGCTTTTTCCTCGGATTCTATACCAAAAATATGTTGTTCTTTAACATCTTTCATTAAACGCATTGCCTCTTCTTCCGTATGATTCTTACGACAATCTGCAAGTTCTTTTACCATAGCTTGTACCAAAAAAGAACCGCTTCCGCAAGTTGCATCAAGGACAACAGTTGTACTATTAACATCTGTCACTCGACACATAAACTCAGTTATATGATCTGGAGTAAACGCTTGATTTTTATCGGCTTTTCCTGTGTATTTGTTGAATGCAATGAAGAACATATTTAAAATGTCCTGTCCTTCAGAACTATCTGCGTTGATATAACGGTAAATATCAAAGAGTATAGTATTGAATATCTTTTTCCAACTATCTTTGGAAAGCTTCTTTACTTTTTGATCATTTAGGACATTCTGTTGCAGTAGCTCTATTTTTTTTTGCTTATTTTCAGAACCGTCAAGAAGTTCATCTAGAGTGCTTTTAATTTCAGTTCTTATTGCAGCAGAATCCATCAGATCCCAAAGATCATTCAATTTGTTCCTCATTTCTTCGTCTATTGAAGAAAGACCAACCTTTTTTACAACCTTTTTTATATATAGTAAAGTTGTCCCCACAAATTGACTTCTTTTACTTTCATCAATATCATTCTTGTGTAGAAGTTCATTTAAAGCAAAAGTGTTTTTTAACACAGTCTCCCTATCATTCTGCAACGAAACATCAAATAACTTAGTATAGTGTTCCATCTTATCCAATATTGATTCATCTTCAAGCAAGTAATCTTCATCGATCTTAAACTTCCATACTTTAATGTCATCATTATTGGTATTTGCTAAGATGGCAACAATTTTTTTATCGGGATGAAGTGCCTTTTCCTCATCTACATATTCGGATAACTGAGCGAAATCACTAGCTACATAATTCTGCTTTGTTTCGACAAGAACAACAACATCATCTTTTTCAAAGCGAATATCTAACTTATAATGAATAAAATCTCTTCCAAGGGCTTCTTTTAGTTTTGCCTTTGACCCTGCCTCCTTTATATAACTATATTCACCGCCCTCTATATTTGCGGTCATATAAGAAGAACCTATTGTTTCAATGATATCATGTCTTGTCATAAACCTTTATGAATGAGTGTTTTTTATAATTCTTCGAAAATGGCAGAAGTATTAAGTTTTATGACCTCTTCCCATTTATCAAATCTCTTGGATCGATTTCTAACAGGTTTGCAATCTTGTCAAGTGTTTGTAGGGATGGTTGGGTTTTATTTGAGCACCATTTGCTTATTGTTATAGGGGAAACACCTAATTCTTCTGCAAGCCATACTCCTGTTTTTCTTTTCTCAACAAGAACGACTTTAAGCCTATTTAAATATCTTTCTTCCATATTTAACTTATTAAACTTACAGGCAAAGTTAATGCTTTTTCTCCGGATAGCCAAGCCTTCAGCTCTGAATCATGTAAAAAGGGGTGTTATTTCTACTTGAAGCTCTTATCTGTGTAGAAGCTCTGGATAGATTGCAGCCTCTGTATTTGCATCTTGATCGAGTCTCTACATGGAATACTCTAAAACGAATAAAAAACTTAAAATGAATGATTAAAAGGAAGTTAAAGAGACTCCCAGTTATCGAAACTTATAATGGAGCCAAACTGCATTTTGATAGCGGTATTTATGTGAGCCGAGACGGAAAGTATCTCGTTAAGGACGGACAGGATGACAGAGGACAGCCAGTTATTTTCAGGTTAAAGATTTAGAGCGACAGCATTGGACGGCATAAGGTCAAATCAAGCGGTCATGTATTCATGGTCGATATGCTTGTCGCTGAATGCTATAAGCCAAAGTCGATGGAACCCAAGAATTTCATTTTGGTTCATATCGACGGAAACTTAGGAAACGACTATGTGAATAATCTGGAATGGCGCGAGAATACGCCTGAACAGCAAAATATATACAACCGCCAGAGATTGAAGGCGATTTATGAGAAAGTCAGGAATGGTGTCAAGGCAGAGGAACCGGAGGACATTGAGGAAATGGTGATAATTCCAAATCCAATAAACGAGATCCCTAATGATCCTTTGCTTCTTTGCGTCATTGAAAAACTAAATAAAAATACAGACTATGGCAACAGTAAATAAGAATGCAAATTTCGTCCTCAGTATTCAGACATACAAGGGAGCAAGAAAACATTATGCCTCCGGCTACTATGTTAGCCGTGACGGAAAGACTGTATGGGGAAACGGTGGTAAAGATAGATTCGGTCTACCTAAAAAGAAAAAGGTTAATATCAAGCAAGATAAATACGGGACGAACTATGTATGGTCGCCTAAATGCGGTGATATTAATGTTGTCCGAATGGTTGCGGACTGTTATTGCCCTCGCATTCCCAATGATGGTAAAAGATATGTCTTGGTGCATAAGGACGGGAATTTTGAGAATGATGACGCCAGCAACTTCGAATGGAGAGCAGCGACACCGGAACTTATGGAACAACTTAACACATCAAGGAAGTTAGGATATTATGAAAGGTTGAAAATCAGAATAATCAAAGACGGTAAGATTTTTCAAGATGGTGAATTGAGTAATCCATTTTATTCCCAAGGTGAGCCTCAGTTAGCCCATCATCAGGTAGCGGTTCAGCTTATCCGGTTGGATTACTTCTCCGGCGGCAAGCATACCAATGGCAAGTGGGAGGTCATAGGCGGACCCTTCTTTGCGGATATCAGCAGGTGTCATATTGATGATGATATTGCTGGTAGGTATCCGGTATCCATTCACTTGTAGTGCGGAAATGATACGTTGGTGGCTTTCTTTGACGGCCGAATCCGGTAGTCCGACAAGATAGAACATACAACCTCTTGAACTATTTACTTCGATGGTGATGAGAGTTGCGTCGATGCCTTGCACAGCTGCTCCGAAAACTTTGATTAGCACGTGTTTATTAGTGATTAGTGGTGAGTGATTTCTCCTTTTCTTTTTCAGCAATCTCTTTTAGCTTGTTCTCAATTGCTTTTTCATCCAAATTTTTACCTTCTATTCTTCCCGTAGGACTGAGAAGTATATTGGTAGGAAGCGTCTGTATGGCAAATTGTTTGATAATCTCTCCGCTCCAGCCGGAGAAATCACAGACTTGTTCCCATTTCAGCGTATCCGCTTTGATGGTTTCCTGCCATTTCTTTTTATCAAGATCGAGAGAAACGCCCAGCAATGCGAAGTTCTTATTCTTCTGCTCTTTCTTATAAATACGGCGGAACATGGCATTGTTTGCACGGCTGACCGTATCCCACGAAGCCCAGAACTGTATGAGCAGGTACTGATCTTTAAAGTTGGAGCGACTTATATCTTTTTCTTCCGCATTGCGTAGTCGGAAGTAGGGCGCCGATTTCCCTACAGCTACTTTTTCTTCTTCTTCAATCCGCTTCAGCAATGCATCCATAAAGGGACGGTCCTTCAGTTCTCCGGTCATACGGTCGGCTAGTTTCTGGATTTGTGTCAAATCGGGTTGAGGGTTTTGCACAAAGTATTTATCCAGCAGATAGATACTGGCTAATGAAGCAGGATGTTCAGTAATGAAATTCTCCGCTTTCTCTTCCAAAGCTTTTCCGGACGGGGTACCCAATCCTTTTAGTTCCTGGTTGAAGTCTGTTAATTCTTTATTGGGGGCATTGCCGCTGATTTGTAAAGAGGATAGTTCGGCCATGGAGCCTTTTATTTGTATCTTATTCCCTTTATTCAGGAAAAGCGGATACTCTGTTCCATCGCTGAATAATAAGATTGTGGTGACTAACGTATCAGCAGAAAGTGTCGCGGAGAATTTATCTTTTTCGGCAATCAGTGTATCCATGCGGTCATGCATTCTGTCCGCACCATATAAATAGATGGTATCATTCCCCAATCCTTTGATTTCTCCACTGAGGCTGATACTATCGGTCTTCTTTCCACCACAGGCAGAGAGGCCGATTAATAGAAGATATAATAGACAGACGTTCTTCATCTCTAAATACTTTTTTGCGAAAGTACGGCTTTTGCAGATAATAAAAAAGAAATGCCCGACATTTCTCAACGCCGGGCATTCTACAGATATTTATTTATTTACTACTTAAAATCACTAATCGTAATTAGTGAAGAGCTTCTTACTGAATGATGCTCATGAAATCTGCATTCGTGAAGTACTTAGCAAATTCCAGATCAGAAGCTGCTTTCTTAGCTAATGAAGAATCTTTAGCTACAGCGCTCTTCAAGCTGCTGGTAACCATAGAAGAATTGTTAGTTCTTGCACCTAATACAGCCATCAGGTACTCAGTATAAGCGTCTGGCTTTTCTACACTTGCCAAAGTATTTTTAGCTTTGTTGTAGTCCTTAGCCAGGATCTGAGCCAAAGCGGCACTGTTAGATTTCGTGTTGCCGAATGCGCTTACAGCTCTGTCATATTGACCTTGAGCGATGTACAGGTTACCCAGAGCTTCGTTCAGTTCTTTTGCACCGGAAGCTTTGCTCAGGTAAGTTTCAGCAGCGGCTTTATCACCTTTTGTCAAAGCGATCAAACCAAGGTTCATGTTAACTTCAGGAGCATCCTTGATAGAAGCTGCTTTCTTGAAGTAGCTTTCAGCCTTGTCAAGGTTACCTGATTGGTAAGCCAGTTTACCTAAGTTATTGTAAGCACGATAGTCGTTCGGATAAATCTGAGTAGCTTTAGTGAAGATTACTTCTTGTTTAGCCGGATCGTTAGTCAGAGTAGCTGCGTACAGCAATTCTTCCAGACTCAGCTGCTTAGCATCTGTGTTAGCCAGATTAGCGATTTCATCATCAGACTTACCAATGATTTCATAATTCAAAGTCAGACGAGAACGACGCAATTGCGGCAAGATTTCGTCAGCTAAGTTCTTGTAAACAGAAGAAATGTTCTTGATTTCCTGCTCTCTTTGTTCAGGATCAGAATACATAGACAGAACGCGAAGGATCAGTTCTTTATCTTGGATATTAGATTTAGATACCAATTCCTGGAAACCTTCCCAGTCCTGAGCAGTATATTTTGTATCGATTGCAGCGTCAATTTTTGCTTTCTTCAAGTTCTGGTTGATAACCTTTGCAGTGTTGTCCTGACGGTTTTCGGCCAACTTAGTGTTCAAGCTTACACCGCCATCAGGAGATGCATAAGCAGAAACTTCGATGTTGCTGATCTTCTTGTTAACAGCACCGTCTACGTTCTTCACTTCTTCGTTGAATTCCTTAGCGGTCTTCAATTCACCGGCACGGACGTTAGCTTGCTGAATCAAGAACATGATGTTAGCATCGTGTTTCTCCTTGATGATACGTTGGAAAGCGTCGTCACCGTTGGCAGGAGTAGCGCTGCTCAGCGTCTGCTCAACCATTTCAGAGGTAGAAATCACACCATCAGCTACTTTCACAGCAGGAATAGTTACTGTTTTGTTACCGATTGTGGCTTTAAATTCCAGATATAACTCTGATTTTGCCATTTCGGGAACATAATCGAAAGAAGTCTTCATAGTGTAGTTACCACCCATCTTGTATGAGATGGTCTGGTCGTTACCTTCTACTTTTTCTCCTTGGAATACGGCTGACTGTCCTTTAGCTTCTCCACCGTTCCATTTCAGAACCGGAGTTACTTCTACTACAGCTTTCTTGTTAAAATACTTTTCAGGGAATTTTCCGTTGATAGTGGCGGGAACTTTGCCACCAACAGCTTCAAGAACCTGAGGGGTCACGGTGAAATAATCAGAAGATAATTCACCCATTTTGCTGCTACAAGATGAAAGTGCAACAACCAGTGCCATTAACAAAGGCAGATACAATCTCTTAGTCATTTTAGGTATAAATTAATTGTTTGTAATTGAAATTAGTCTATTGGTTTCTCTTAGTGCCTATTACCACATGATAATAGCCTCGCAAAGATATTAAATCTCCCGGCACAATCTGAAAGGAATAGCCAATTTTATTATAATTTAATGAAATCCTGTCTCTTTTCTGTACTTGATGTTCCTTGGATGGTGTTCAATGATCTCACTCCGCAACATATTCCGGTCGATATGGGTATAAATTTCGGTTGTTGCGATGGATTCGTGTCCCAGCATACATTGTATGGCACGCAGGTTCGCGCCTCCTTCCAGCAAGTGGGTAGCGAAGGAATGACGGAAGGTGTGCGGGCTGATATTTTTGGTGATACCGGCTTTCTCCGCCAACTCCTTTATCAGGTGAAAAACCATGATGCGGGAGATACTGTTTCCCCAGCGGGCAAGGAATACATAATCTTCAAATCCTTTCTTTATTTTACCAACATTACGGTCGAGCAACCAGTATTTTATTTCTTTGATGGCACGTGGGGAAATAGGGACTAATCGTTGTTTGCTGCCTTTTCCTTCCACCTTAATAAAACCTTCATCGAAATAGAGCTCGGACAGCTTCAGATTACAAAGTTCCGAGACGCGCAGTCCGCAGCTGTATAGAGTTTCCAGAATGGCCCGGTTGCGCTGGCCTTCCTTTTTACTCATGTCTACAGTAGCTATGATGGTGTCTATTTCTTCTACGGTTAGTACTTCCGGTAGTTTAAAACCTATTTTAGGACCTTCGAGCAATTCACTGGGATCATCTTCCCGATAGTCTGCCATAATCAGGAAGTGGAAGAATGATTTTATTCCGGACATGATGCGTGCCTGGGAGCGGGGATGAATGCCGATGTCATGCAAGCCGGCAGCGAAACGTTGCAAGTCGTCCAGAGTGACTGACAGCATATCAATATTCTCTGCTTTCAAAAAACGCAGTAATTTATCAAGATCGGTCAGATAGGCATCAAGCGTATTGGCAGAAAGTGCTTTTTCTAACTTTAGATACTGCTGATACTTCCTGATAATCAGTGCTTCTTTCTCCTTATTTATTGTTTTTTCGTCTAATTTCATTTCTTTTTTCTACCTTTGTTCCCTGAATTTGAATGTTTTCCGGAACGTATCCGATCCGTATCTGCCCCGTATCTGCTCCGTGTCTATAGGCTTGGACTTACTACGGACCTGATACGGAGCTGCTACGGACTTACTACGGAGCAGGTACGGACTTCTTACGGAGTTGCTGCGGAGCTATAGTTCCGGAACAAAGGTATAAAAAATTGTGTTATGAGGATACAAATTATTAATGGCCCGAATATCAATCTGCTGGGCAAACGTGAACCTTCCATTTACGGCAGTGTTACTTTTGAAGATTACCTTGTCGAACTTCGTAAGAAGTATACTGATATACAAATAGACTATTTCCAGTCGAACATCGAGGGAGAGCTGATAGACAAGATTCAGCAAACCGGTTTTGATGTAGACGGAATTATCCTGAATGCAGGTGCTTACACCCATACTTCCATTGCTTTGCAGGATGCTATCCGTTCAGTGACTTCTCCGGTTATCGAGGTACATATTTCTAATGTGCATGCTCGTGAGGCTTTCCGTCATGTATCTATGATAGCTTGCGCCTGCAAAGGCGTTATCTGCGGTTTCGGATTGAACTCTTACCGCCTGGCGCTCGAAGCCTTGACCGGCAACGAGTAATTCGTAATTCATGATTTGTAATTAAACAAAAATAGGTATAAGATTATGTTATTGAAACAGACAAAAATCGTTGCAACCATTTCTGATAAGCGTTGCGATGTTGATTTTATAAAAGGCTTGTTTGAAGCCGGTATGAATGTGGTGCGTATGAACACGGCACATCTCGGCCGCGAAGGTTCGGAGATGCTGATAAATAATGTGCGTGCGGTGTCCAACCGTATAGCTATCCTGATGGATACTAAAGGCCCGGAGGTGCGTACTACCATCTGTGCCGATCCTATCGCTTACAAAGTCGGTGACAGAGTGAAAGTCGTAGGTGATCCAGATCTGGAAACTACCCGTGAGTGTATTTCCGTTTCCTACCCTAACTTTGTGCACGATGTTGCCATTGGCATACACATCCTTATTGATGATGGTGATCTGGAAATGATTGTTGTGGATAAAACGGAAGATTATTTGGTATGTGAGATACAGAATGATGCTACTTTGGGAAGTCGTAAGAGCGTAAATGTGCCGGGAGTACGCATCAATCTTCCTTCTCTGACGGAAAAGGACCGTACCAATATTCTTTATGCCATTGAGAAAGACATCGACTTTATTGCTCATTCTTTTGTGCGTAATAAACAGGATGTTCTGGATATAAAGGAAATTCTGGATGCTCATAACAGTGATATCCGTATCGTGGCCAAGATAGAGAATCAGGAAGGCGTTGATAACATTGATGAAATCCTGGAAGTGGCTGACGGTGTGATGGTGGCTCGTGGTGACCTTGGTATCGAAGTCCCCCAAGAGCGTATTCCGGGTATTCAGCGTTTGCTGATTCGTAAATGTATCCTGGCAAAGAAACCGGTAATTGTGGCTACGCAGATGCTTCATACAATGATTACCAATCCGCGTCCTACCCGTGCAGAGGTAACAGATATTGCGAATGCTATTTATTACCGTACGGATGCTTTGATGCTGAGCGGTGAAACGGCGTATGGTAAATATCCGTTGGATGCCGTGAAGACTATGACAAAGGTGGCTGCACAGGCAGAAAAAGATAAATTGGCTGATAACGATATCCGTATTCCACTGGATGAGAACAGCAACGATGTGACTGCCTTCCTGGCGAAACAAGCTGTAAAGGCTACTTCGAAGTTGAAGATACGTGCGATCATCACTGATAGTTACAGTGGACGTACTGCCCGCAACCTTGCTGCATTCCGTGGTAAATATCCGGTGCTGGCCATCTGTTATAAGGAAAAGACAATGCGCCATCTGGCACTTTCTTACGGTGTGGAAGCTATTTACATGCCGGAACTTGCTAACGGCCAGGAATACTATTTCGCAGCTCTGCGTCGTCTGCTGAAAGAAGGCCGTTTATCAGAATCTGATATGGTGGGTTATCTGAGTAGCGGTAAAGCCGGAACACATACTTCTTTCCTCGAAATTAATGTAGTGGGAGATGCTCTGAAGTATGCGGAAGAAAGTGTATTACCCAATAAAAACAGATACCTTTAATAAATAATAAAGTAAAAATGAAGAATGAAGAATTTTTGTGCAGTATAGCCTGATTCTTCATTCTTCATTCTTCATTTCTATGACCATAGACGAATATATCTTGCAGCATATTGACGATGAAGGAGATTATCTGAAGGCCCTTTATCGGGACACACACCTTAAATTGCTTTATCCGCGTATGGCATCGGGCCATTTACAGGGGCGGATGCTAAAGATGTTTGTTAAAATGATACGTCCCCATCGTATTCTGGAGATAGGGACATATAGCGGTTATTCTGCTCTTTGTCTTGCCGAAGGCTTACCGGAAGACGGCATGTTGTACACGTTTGAGATCAATGATGAGCAGGAAGACTTTACCCGTCCGTGGTTAGAAGGTTCTGAGTATGCGAATAAAATAAAACTCTACATTGGTGATGCGTTGCAATTAGTGCCGCAGTTGGGCATAACGTTCGATTTGGCTTTTATCGATGGAGATAAGCGGAAATACGTTGATTATTATGAGATGGTGCTTTCCAATCTTTCTGACGGAGGTTATATTATCGCCGATAATACCCTGTGGGATAACCATGTGCTGGAAGAACACCCCCGCAATAATGACTTGCAAACCATTGGCATCAAGGCTTTCAATGAACATGTAGCACATGATACACGCGTAGAAAAAGTAATCCTTCCCCTGCGGGACGGATTAACAATTATCCATAAGAAGTAATTCAGGATATCGGATATGTGATAGAGACAATCTTTTCCTCTCCCTTTTCTTCTACTTGATAACTCCCCTTGAACGTTTCCACATAGAGGCGGTTGATATTATGCAGGATATGCTGTTCCTGTTCGTCCTCCCAACACTGATAAAGGGGACTTCGCAGGATGATTATTTTCAGGTATTTGTCTTCCTGGCTTAAAGTATATTCCACTTCGCGTTTCTCTCCCTTATATTCTTGAGGGACTGATAAGAGTGAAGTAAGTAATTTCAGGAACCATTTACTGTCAGCCTTTATCTGCAACATTTCCAATTCTGTATTGAAGGTTGATTTCACAATGCCGGGAGTCTCCATATCCACAATCATTCTGGTTTCCCGACATAGTTGAACGGCATCGCATTCTTGAACGGTGAAGCGCATCATTCCTGCTTCAAGGCGTGATAAGTCGAGGATATTGTTTATGAGTTTTAGTAGTTTCGTTGAGTTGCTTTTTACAGCAATTGAATACTCTTCTATTTCTTCATCCGTTAAGTCATTTTCTGAAGATAGTAATTCAGAAAAACCGACTACAGTGTTCAAGGGTATACGTATCTCATAGGTGATGTTATGGAGGAAGCGTTCTTTCATCTTGTCAGCGGCTTCCATTCTTTCGAAGGCTTTTCGGGTTTCCTTCTCTGCATGCCGTAACTGACAGCGAATATGATAGGCACGTATAATGACAAAAACTAATATTAGTAATATAATTGTACCTGCACCTACCTGTATATAACGATATCGTTTGGTCAGTTCTTCTTTTTCAAGTAAAGCTCTTCGGATTTTATAGTTGGCTTGATGGGCTTCTTTGTGCCGTTGTAGCATATCCTGATTGAGAGAATCCCCTTTTATGGCTACCATTTTATACAGGTTGGCAGCATCTTTATAACGTCCGGTTTCCAGCAAGGCGTCTGCTTTTGATTTGAGTAAGTCGTTTTCGTTGAAAGGATCCGTTCCCCTACAGGCGGCCAATGCCAGGTCAAGCTCCCGGAAGCATTTGTCCCACTCTTTAGTGAGCTTATAATAAAATCCCCATAGGCTATGGTAGTTTATATAGGCACCGAGATATACATTATCACTATAATATTCTTCTGCCTTTTTCAGGTGCTGGATTAGTTTTTCCTGGTCTTTAGTAATCATATAGATTTTGCAAAACGATGTTTCTATTTCCAGAAATATTGTTTTGAATGTGTCTGATAGGGGAAGTCCTTTGGACACTTTTGTGAGAACATCCAGTTGCTTCTGATATTCACTGAGGGCTTGCGGATATTTTTCCTGTTTTTTATAAAGTTTAGCCAGATTTCCGTGTATTATTAATAGTCCATTTTCATTGACCGTAGGATTATTCTCCAAAGCCTGTTTGTATATTTCGATGGCCTCGTCATACCGTCCGGCAAAATCATAGGCCTGTGCCAATGCAAGAGCCGCGATGAAGTTGCCTTTTTTATAATTGAGGCGGGTGGACTCATCTCTCATCTCTTGGGCTTGCATAATGGCATATTCGGTATCTCCCAGCGCACATCGTGCCTGAAGTACGGAAAGCCACATGGTATAGTAAAATGCATAATCCTTATACTGGTAGCTGGCCTCTTTCAGTATTAAAAGCCTTTTTTGCTGATTGAAAATATCTGCAAGATATTCATATTGGCGGCAATAGTCAAAAAGTGCCCATAACTCTTCTCCGTGTATTTGCTTCCGGCGGGCAAGCACAATTGCAGAATCCAGATATTCGGTAGCCGATTCCTGACCAATGTATTGCTGGAATGCATTTCTCAGAAATATGCAGCGGATGGAATCATTGGGTATGGTAGCGGCTGTCTGGAATATGCTGTCGCGCGCTTGCTGCTTCGTAGATGCATGTGTTTCTGTCAGGAAGGGTATGTCTGCCAGAAGCAGAATAAGGAGAATTATTTTTTTCATGCTTTGCCTGCTTGTTTTAATGGGTGAGTGAAGATGAAACGTGAACCGTTCGTATATTCCGGGTCTATCCAGATATTTCCACCAAGTTGGTCAATAATAAACTGGCAGATAGATAAACCGATACCTGTTCCTTGGGATTTCTCGTCTACCCGTTCGAAGCGGTTGAATATTGTAGGCTGTTTTTCCAATGGAATGCCACAACCGGTGTCTGTAACTGAGAATTGCGCCATTCCCTCTTCATTTTGCTCTAACTGCAGGATAATACTGCCTTCTTTGGTGAATTTGGTGGCGTTGACTAAAATGTTGATCAGTACCTGGGGCAGGCGGAATATGTCTGTTTCTATTTCCAAAGAAGGCAGTGTTGTTTCGAAAGATAATGCAGCTTGTGTTTGCTTAATCCCTTCTACGGTTTGAATGATTCCTTCGCAAAGAGGGACAGCGTCGCATACCTTTAGGTCGAACTTCATGTTCTTTACGTCTAGGCAGGAAATATCCACTACATCGTTGAGCAGATTGATCAGTAGGCGGGAATTTAACTGAATGATTTCATAACATTGTTTCCGGGTATCTTCATCAATACCGGGGGTGGTCAGTACTTCGGAGAAACCGGACAAGGCATTTAAGGGGGTGCGGATTTCATGACTCATGTTCGAAATGAACAGGCTTTTATTTCGCGTGGATTTCTCTACCTCCTCTTGTGCCTGCTGAAGCTTCAGTTGCGATTGTATTAGCTTTCTGCGTTGTTTTCTTAAATATACAACGCAGCCTATGGCAATGGCAATAAAAAACGGAAGGATGATGAGAGCTAATGAAAGCAAACGGTTCTGTTGCTGGCTGTTGGCAAGTTCCAGCTCATCGATTGAGTAGATTTTCCGCATATCCTTTACTCCACGGGAATTGATCTCCTCATAAACGGTATCTGATTTATGACTTAATTCTTTATACAATTTTGCAGCTTCTTCATACTGCTGTTCCTGCATTTTTTCATCTGCATCTTTCCAGCGGATATCCTCTTCTGCATAGGCAATGGATGAGAAAAATAGTAGTATTATCCAAACGTGTACTTTCATAAAGTAAGCTATTTTGTGATGTTGTTGCAAATGTAGTTTTTAATTAATGAAAAGCTACGTTTTGGTGCTAAAAAAAGTATAAATCATGAGTCTAACGAGATATTTGCGTAACTTTGCCTTTAAATATAGATAATTGATTTATGGAAACAACTCGTCAGAATAAAATAGCCCGTTTGCTTCAGAAGGAATTGAGTGACATTTTCCTGTTGCAAACTAAATCCATGCCGGGAGTACTGATCTCTGTCAGTGCTGTGCGTATCAGCCCGGACTTGAGTGTCGCACGTGTTTATCTGAGTATCTTCCCTTCGGAAAAGGCGGAAGAGATAATAAAGAATGTCAATGATAATATGAAGTCTATCCGTTATGAGTTGGGGACCCGTGTGCGTCATCAGCTTCGCATCATTCCGGAACTGAAGTTCTTTGTGGATGATTCACTGGATTATCTTGAAAAAATAGATGAATTGTTGAAGTGAACCTTCCCTTCTACATAGCTCGGCGTTATCTCTTCTCCAAGAAGAAACACAATGCTATCAATATCATTTCCGGCATTTCGGTGTGCGGAGTGGCATTGGCTACGTTGGCGCTGGTCTGTACACTTTCCGTATTCAATGGTTTTCAGGATATGGTAGCAGGTTTTTTTACAGCCTTTGATCCGGAATTGAAAATTACGATTCGTGAGGGAAAAGTCTTTGAACCGCAGGGGGCAGCATTTCAGGAAGTGCGCTCTTTGCCGGAAATTGGTGTCTGGACAGAGACGCTGGAGGAGAATGCCATGGTGCAATATAAGGACCGTCAGGCTATGGCTATTATTAAAGGGGTGGAAGATAACTTCGAGGAGCTTACGTCTATTGATAGTTTGCTGTACGGTGCAGGTGAGTTTATCCTGCATGACTCTATCGTAGATTATGGCGTATTGGGTGTGGAATTGATATCTGAGTTGGGAACAGGACTTCAGTTTGTTGATCCCCTTCAGGTGTATGCTCCCAAACGGAATGTGCGCGTGAATATGGCTAATCCTTCCGCTTCTTTCAATCGTGATTACCTTTTTTCTCCCGGTGTAGTGTTTGTTGTCAATCAGCAGAAGTATGATGCACGCTACATTCTTACTTCTCTTAGCTTTGCTCGTAATCTTTTTAATTATGACACGGAGGTGTCGGCTGTTGAATTGAAGTTGAAGCCGGGGACGGATGTTACGGCTGTGCAGAGAAAGATTGCTCGTATCCTAGGTGATGAATTTATAGTACTAGACCGTTATGAGCAGCAGGCTGATGTGTTCCGTATTATGGAGATAGAGAAATTCATATCTTATCTTTTTCTCACATTTATTCTTGCGATAGCCTGTTTCAATGTGATTGGTTCTCTTTCCATGTTGATCCTAGATAAACGCGAAGACGTGGAGACTCTGCGTAATCTTGGAGCTGATGACCGCTTGATAGCCCGTATATTTTTGTTTGAAGGTCGGCTTATTTCCCTGTTCGGTGCACTTTCCGGTATTGTTCTTGGTCTGTTGCTTTGCTATATCCAGCAGCGTTTCGGCATTATTTCCTTAGGTGGTGGTAATGGCAGCTTTATTGTGGATGCTTATCCTGTTAGTGTGCATGTAACGGATGTAGTACTGATATTTATTACGGTGATTACTGTCGGATTCCTTTCGGTGTGGTATCCGGTGCACTATTTGACGCGGCGGTTACTGAAGAAATAATGTCTGTTGACGCAAGTGTCGAACCACTGGTTTTGTACTCAATCTAGCCATTAGTGTATTCATTTTGTATTTTGTGGGTTTAGATATCATTCTGGCAAGAACACATATATGTATCTGTTGTTGAGTTCCTATATTTGCATGTAGAGACAATTTGAGAATTGTTTTCAATATGGAATGTGGCAAAGGGAATTAAAAGGTTTTGTTCTCTTTGCTGCAAAGAAATGCAATGATTAATAGAATTCACCTAAAAATCTTTTTATTTATGGAACGACGCACCTTTCTTAAAATTTTGTCATCAGCAGGTATTGTTAGCTTGGTTAGTCCAACTTTTGCTATGGAAGTTTGTAAAAACAAGGTGTCTAAATCTTCTTCAGCTCTTCTCGAATCCGCTTTTCGTAATCCGCCTTTCTCTTCCGGAGTTTATACATGGTGGCATTGGATGAATGGTAATATAACTAAAGATGGTATAACCCGTGATCTTGAAGCCATGAAGGCAAATGGTATTGCGGGGTATCAATTGTTTGAAGCAGGAAGTGGCATCCCTATTGGTCCGGTAGAATCGCTTAGTGATGAATGGGTAGATCTTATTCTGCATACGCTCAAAGAATCAGAAAGGTTGGGTTTGGAGTTTGCAATGCACAACTGCCCCGGTTGGTCATCCAGTGGTGGTCCGTGGATCACTCCAGATAAAGCTATGCAAATAATAACGTGGAGCGAAACTAAAATAACGGGTGGAAAACAAGTCAGGATTCAGTTACCCACTCCCAAACATATGTTTGATTATTACATAGATACATATTGTTTGGCTATTCCGGCAAATATGAAAGTAATACCTAGGTTGTCAATTCTTGAATTATCAAATAGGCTTGATAAGGATGGTGTTTTAACTTGGGATGTTCCTACTGGTGAGTGGCTGATTATGCGTTTTGGACAAACAGCCAAAGATCAGAAGAATAAGTCAGCCCCCTCTAAATCAACCGGATTAGATTGTGACAAATTCAGTACAGAAGCACTGGATTATCATTTGAATTGTATGTTTAAAAGGCTGATGCCTACAATGGAGAAAATAGCCAAACATTCTAAGATCGGTTTGCTAATAGATAGTTATGAAACGGGTGATCAGGATTGGACTTCCGACATGCCTGCCTATTTTGAACAAAGTCATGGGTATGAACTGTATCCATTTTTACCCGTATTAGCCAATAAAATAGTTGAGAGCAAGGAAAGTACAAAGCGTTTCCTGTTTGACTTTCGTCGAGTTAGAGCTGATATGTTTGCTGAACGTTACTATGGTCATTTTCAAAAGCGATGTAAAGAGAAGGGTATAATAACTTATACTGAGCCTTATGGAGGCAATATGATGGAAGAATTACAGGTGGCACAACAGCTTGACATTAATATGGGGGAATTCTGGTGTGGTCAGACTGTACTTTGGGCAAATTATAAGTATAATCGTACCGTCAAACAAGTAGCTTCAATAGCACATACGCTTGGTGGAAAGGTAGTTGGTGCCGAGGCTTTTACTTCTGAACCGGATGCGGATAAATGGTTGCAGTATCCATATGCTCTAAAGTCATTAGGTGATTATATGTTTACCCGAGGGCTTAGTAGAATTTATTTTCATAGATTTGCCCACCAACCACACCCTACTGCTGCTCCGGGAATGACGATGGGGGCGTGGGGGCTACACTTTGACCGTACCAATACATGGTGGAAACCGGGAAAAGCATGGATTGAGTATTTGAACCGTTGCCAGTACATTTTCCAGAGTTCAACTTTCTATGGTGATATTCTTTATCATAATGGTGATGATAGTTTTGGTAGCACTATTGAACCGGAACAAACCCTACTGGCCCCTCCGGAAGGATATGATTATGATATGGTAAATACTGAAATGCTGGACAAAGCACATATCAAGGATGGAAAGATTCTTTTTCCCGCTACACGTTTTGATGGCTATAAGCTCTTAGTGTTGCTTAAATCGGAAACAATGTCATTACATACGTTGCGGATACTGGCCCGATTGGTAGGTGAGGGAATGGTATTGGTTGGGCAAAGGCCACTGCATACCTTAGGTTTGTGTGATGGAGAGAAAGAGAATGAGTTTGCTGCACTGGTGCAAAGAGTCTGGCAGCACCCGAACGTGCATGAAGGAAAAGATTTGCAAACCATTTTTAACCGGTTAGGTGTGTCTCCCGACTTTGTTTATCATTCTGAAGCAGGAAATTCATCTGTTCATGCTATCCATTATCAACAAGAAGGAGCCGAGATATACTTCGTTGCAAATCGTAAGCGAGCGCATGAGAAAGGAACGGCTCATTTCCGGATAAAAGGTTATATTCCGGAGTTATGGGATCCTTATACAACTGAAATTCTACAGTGTCCGGTCTATCGCACTGATAACGAGGGCGTAGAAATACCTCTTAATCTAACTCCTGCAGGATCCATGTTTGTTGTTTTTCGTAAAGTTGAGAAACAACGGAAGTACACAGATGTGAAATACAATGGTGTTTCTTTGTTTCCGACTATTGGAAATGTAGTGAAACAGGATTCTTTGTCTGCAAATTTTAGTATTACTTGTTGGATAAAGCCTGAGGTGGATATAGCCATGACGGAAGAACAGGAACTCGGTGATATGCGTGCCCGTTTTTTTGCTATTTATCCTTTGGAAGGAGAGCGACGGCATGGAAAAGGACATAGTTCCCTTGGGTTGTCAGTAGGTCGGAATGGAGTCGTTGTCTATGAACGGACTATACATAATAAGGCTGTATACCGAAATCCCAGACCATTATCGGGATGGACCCATTTTGCTTTAGTTTATCAGGATAACACACCGCATCTTTGGATAAATGGAGTATATGCCGGAGCAGGAACAACTTCAGACACAATCGTGCATCTTGAAACATCTCATTCGGATTTGTTGTGTAAAGCGGATGCTTATGAAGGAGGACTCTGCAATCTGTGTATCCATCCTTCCAGTATTGACAAAACAGAAATAACAAACCTTTATCAAAAAGGGATACCTGCTCCGTTTCATCCAAGTGAGCAGGTACTTTCATGGTTACCCAGTCATCGGTTTGTTGCATGGCAGGCTGGTGTTTATGAGTTTATTGCAGAACGTACAAGTATCCGTAAGCATGTTGATACTCTTCCTACATGTATTCCGTTAAAAGGCCCTTGGACTGTTCGATTCCCTCAAAATATGGGAGCATCTGAGGAAATAACTTTAGCCAGATTGCATTCATTACATTTAGAAGAGGATTTTGGGGTTCGTCATTTTTCGGGAACGATGACTTATCTCTATTCGTTATCTATAAATAATATCTATTTGCAGGACGATATTTGTTTGCGCTTGGATCTAGGTCGAGTAGAAGTACTTGCTGAAGTGTTGGTGAATGGAAAACGTGCTAGTATTTGTTGGGCACCTCCTTATGCCATTGATATACAGCAGCTATTGCACGAAGGAGATAATCTGATAGAAATTCGTGTAACAAATTTATGGGTCAACCGATTGATTGGTGATGAGTATCTGCCTGAAGAGAATGTTTATAATTATCAGGATATTCCAAATAAATATTCTACATTGCGCAACGGTGGTATCAAGAAACTTCCTGAATGGTATCTACAGGGTAAACCAAAGCCTGCAGGAGGTAGAATTGCATTTACAACTTGGAAACATTATGATAAGACTTCACCTCTTGTTGAATCTGGTTTATTAGGACCAGTCACCTTAACAGTTGGGAAAATAGAGAGTCTGAATATATGAGGTGCTCACTGAATATAAATTTGAGGCAAGAAGAGGCTGTAATTTAAACTGTGTCAGCAAAGCAAACAAAAAAAAGTATTAACTTTGCTAACACAGTTTTTTTATGAGTGAAGAATTTGATTT
>OHEN01000029.1_pt1 | contig 134577 bp, 118 predicted proteins | sample 1567291 | NCBI WGS metagenome assembly OHEN01 (sample SAMEA3879592, study PRJEB24766) | human gut metagenome | biome: human-associated habitat; feature: feces | place: USA | collected 1985/1987
CTCCTCTTTTTGCAGCAACAAGGTTCCGCGTTGGTAATAGCCGTTGGGATTTTCGCGGTTGGTGCGGATCGCCTGGTCGAAATTTTCCAGGGCCCGTACGGTGTCCTTCAGGTACAGGTAGGCTGTGCCGCGGCCGATGTAGGCGTCGGCTACCTTGTTTTCCTGGAAGATGAATTTGTCGAAATCCTCGATCGCCTCCTCGTATTGCTTGTTCTGCAGGCGCGTATAGCCCCGGCTGTAATAGGCGTCCGGCAGGTCGGGCCTCAGGTCGATCGCCTCGCGGAAATCCTGCAGCGCGTCGTCGTAGTTGCCCATGCGCGTACGGGTCAGCGCCCGGTAGATGTAGGCGGTCGTGAATACGGGGTTTTTGACGATGGCAGCCGAAAAGTCGGTATCGGCACCCAGCAGGTCGTCGAGGTTGAATTTGGCTACGCCCCGCAGGAAATAGCCCTCTGCGGCGTCCGGATCGGCCCGCAACAGGATGTTGAGCACACGAATCGCCTCCTGATATTCGCGGTTCATCAGGCAGCGGCGGCTGGCCCAGTAGAAATAGTCTTTGTTGTATTGGGCGTCGGCAGTGGCGGCGTTGCTCAGCAGCGTCCCCAATAGGATGATTTTCAGGATAAATTTGCGCAATGCCACGACACCCCGATTTGGTTGTGATTATTCTTGTTCGTACCCGAAGCGCTTGAGTTGCCGTTCGTTATCGCGCCAGTTCTCGTTTACTTTGACGTACAACTGCAGGAAGACCTTCTTGCCGAGGAATTGCTCCATGTCCTCGCGGGCCTGCTGTCCGACTTTTTTGAGTTTCTCGCCCTTGTGCCCGATCAGGATACCCTTCTGGGAGTCGCGTGCGACATAGATGACCGCCGAAATGCGGTCGATCGTCGGTTCCTCCTTGTAGGCTTCGATCGCGATTTCGCAACAGTAGGGGATCTCCTTGTCGTAGTTGCGCAGGATCTTTTCGCGGATTATTTCCGAGGCGAAGAATCGCAGCGTTTTGTCCGTGAGCGTATCTTTGGAGTAGAAGGCTTCTCCCTCGGGCAGCCGTTCCAGAATCAGGTCGAAAAGTCCCTTGATGTTGAAATTCTCGCGTGCCGATACCGGGACGATCGTGGCGGCCGGCAGCAGCGCCTGCCATTTATCGACGAGCTCTTCGAGCTTTTCGGGCGTCGTGAGGTCGATCTTGTTGATTACCGCGAGGGTGGGAATATCGCTTTGGCGGATCTTTTCGAGGATGTCGTTCGAACGGTCGCTCTGTTCCACCGTGTCGGTGACGTAGAGGATTACGTCCGCATCGTTCACGGCGCCGGTGACGAATTTCATCATCGATTCCTGGAGTTTGTAGCTGGGTTTCAGGATGCCCGGCGTATCCGAGAAGACGATCTGGAAATCTTCGCCGCTGACCACTCCCAGAATGCGGTGGCGCGTGGTCTGGGCTTTGGAGGTGATGATCGAGAGGCGTTCGCCTACGAGTGCGTTCATCAACGTCGATTTGCCGACGTTGGGATTTCCGATGATATTGACGAAACCGGCCTTGTGCATAGGATGTCTGTTGTCTGATTCTCACGAAAAGGCAGTGAAAGCGAGGACCGCATAAAACGAACGAACTTGTTTTTCATGCCGGGCCGCCATGCTGCCTGCTCCAAAAATAGTGAAAGCCGAGAGCAATCGCACGGATTTGCACGCTAAGATTGCCGAACCGCCTCCTATCTTTTACAAAGATAGCGAAAAAAATACCCCCTGCCAAATGAAGCGTCATCTTTCTATGTTCAGAAGGTGTCGGTCGGTGGCGTTTTTCGGATAAGGGGGGCCGAGGGAGGTTGCGGCTCTTTTCGACACCGCTGTTTTTCCGGAAAAAGCCCGTTATCGGACGGATTGGAAGATCGGGCCGGAAAAAACGCGTTTTCTTCGGTCCTTCGCGTTGTGTTTTCCTCTCCGGTTTTTTCCTATTTCTGTATATTTTTCTTGTACTCGTCTGCAAGGTGTTCCGGACGAATCCGTTCTTCGTGTTTACGGGCGAAGCCTTTTCGGATTTGTCCTGCATTCTGCTTGCCCAATTATGAGCTGACACCGATTTCGGAGAGTATGTGTGAATCGCCTTTCCGCTGCCGGTGCGTGGTTGCAGAGGATGCCGGATTTGCCCGGAAGCGGGTCGATTATATGATAGATGTCATAAGGAAAACCCCTTTGGTTCGGAACCCGAACCGAAGGGGTAAAGTAGTTGGCGAGGTATTCATTCCGCTTATCTGCGGAAGCCGCGTCCGGGTAATTTGGGTATTTTCATATTGCCTCCGGCGACGGCCTTCATCATCTTGCGCGTGTCTTCGAACTGCTTCATCAGTTTGTTCACCTCGGCCATCGTCGTACCGCTGCCTTTGGCGAGCCTTTCGCGGCGCTTGGCGTCGATGATTTCGGGTTTCTCGCGTTCGAGGGGAGTCATCGAGTTGATGATCGCTTCGGTCTGCTTGAATACGTCGTCCGAGATCTCGACATTTTTGAGAGCCTTGCCCATACCGGGGATCATCGAGGCCAGGTCCTTGAGGTTGCCCATCTTCTTGATCTGGGCGATCTGTCCCATGAAATCGTTGAAGTTGAACTGGTTCTTGACGATCTTCTTCTTCAGGCGGCGGGCCTCCTCTTCGTCGTACTGCTCCTGGGCGCGTTCCACGAGCGATACCACGTCGCCCATGCCCAGAATACGGTCGGCCATACGTTCCGGATGGAATACCTGGATGGCATCCATCTTCTCGCCGCTGGAGATGAACTTCAGCGGTTTGTTCACCACCGCACGAATCGAGATCGCCGCACCGCCGCGCGTATCGCCGTCGAGTTTGGTAAGCACTACGCCGTCGAAATCCAGCCGCTGGTTGAACTCGCGGGCCGTATTCACGGCATCCTGACCCGTCATCGAATCGACCACGAAGAGCGTTTCGCCCGGTTTCACGGCCTGTTTGATCGCCGTGATCTCCTGCATCATCGCCTCATCGACGGCCAGACGGCCCGCCGTATCGACGATCACGACGTTGAAACCGTGCTGACGGGCGTATTTGATGGCATTTTCGGCGATCTGCACCGGATTTTTATTCCCCTCTTCGGTATAGACTTCGACTCCGATCTGTCCGCCCAGCACCTTGAGCTGGTCGATGGCCGCAGGACGATAGACGTCGCCCGCCACGAGCAGCACCTGGCGCCCCTTCTTGCTCTTGAGCATCGCCGCCAGCTTGCCCGAGAAGGTAGTCTTACCGGAGCCTTGCAGACCGGCGATCAGGATGACCGCAGGCGTGCCCTCCAGCTTGATGTCGGTCGCCGTGCCGCCCATGAGTTGTGCCAACTCGTCGCGGACGATCTTGGTAATCATCTGTCCCGGCTTGACGGACTTGAGCACGTCTTGTCCCAGGGCCTTCTGCTTCACCTCGTCGGTGAAGGATTTGGCTACCTTGTAATTGACGTCGGCGTCGATCAGCGCCCGGCGGATCTCCTTGAGGGTTTCGGCGACGTTGATTTCGGTGATGCGGCCTTCGCCCTTGATCAGCTTGAAGGACCGTTCGAGTTTATCGGTTAAGTTTTCAAACATAGTTTCGGTTCGTTATCGTATGCCGGGAAACGGTGCCGCCCGACGCTGGAGCATTTTTCGTTTTGCGGAGCCGTCGTTGCAGTCGGTTTTTTCAGTCCGGACAAAGCTAAAGCGGTGTCGGGCAAATCGTTCTCCCTGTTCGGCCGTTGCAGGTCCGCTCCGGATTTTTCGCTTGCAAATATATAAAACTATTCGCAGAATCGCAACGGAGGTGCTGATTTTCCTCGGTGTCGGCGACAAAGACACAACCCCTCCGAGTTCTCGGAGGGGTTGTCTGATGGGGCTGTGCCCCGTGTTTTCGGTTTAATAGTGTGCGACGTACATATGACGGCTCAACAACTGGTAGTCGTATTCCGTAGGCTCCACATCCCGATTGACCTGGAAAAGATACTCCTGTCGGTAGTAGTATTCGCTCATAGGGCCGTTTTCGTCCGTATTTTCACCCATATACCGCAGTTCCGGTTCGGATACCGTGAAACAGTTCTTGTCGAGCGGAAGCATCGGCATCCAGTGGGTTTTCTGTTCACCGGTCGCAGGATCGAAGACTGTGCAGGAAGGATAGAACACGTCGAATTCCAGATTGACCGTGAAGCAGTTATATTCCAGCGTATAGACGAAACGGTGGGGGGTTATCTCGTTTTCACCCAGCGGAATCTCGTTGAAAGAGGTCGAAACGAGTCGGAAGTTGTCCGCTTCGTCCTGCGTGATGTAAAGGTAGCCTAATACAGGACCTTCCTGAGTCGAGGGATTGATGTTGATCTGCCGATATTCGGTTTTTTCGCTGGTTCTGCCGTCGGACATCGTGCTGCGGATCTTGGCATAGGAGGTGTAGGCGTTTACACCGTACCATTTTTCGTCCGGATTGTCTTCCGAGAATGTATAGGGAAGCGTTCCTTCGTCCACGACTTCCTGTTTGGTCAGGTAGGGGATGTAATCGGGTTTCGAAACGGTTTGGGGACCGTAGTGGAGCGTATATTCCGTGCGCTCGCTGCCGCTGCCGCCGCCGTCCTGCCAATTCACTTCGGTCACGATCGTGCTGACGCGGCCTTCGGCGTCGAACGTGTAGGTGTAGGTCGTAGTGCTGTTGCCGTCTTGACAGCTGGCGGGCAGGTTCTTAACGGTCGTACCGCTGATGCCGAGCAGCATGGCGGACTCCTCTGCATCGCCGATCATGAAGGCGCCTATGTCGATGCCGTTCCAGGGGTTGAGGTGTTCGGTGTAGGAGAACGTCGTTGTTTCGTTATCCCGTCCGTCGATGGTCGAAATGGAAACGATGTTTCCGTCCTGCCAGGTAAGCGTCGAGGTCGAGTTCTCATCGGGATAGGAAGGGTTGCGGTATTCCAAGCGAGCCAGCGTGCCGTCGGCGTTGTAGGTGAAAGTCTGGCTGGCGCCGTCCGGGTCGGTGTAGCTACTTACCAAACCGCTTGTATTCAAGCGGTATTCCTTGGTGTATTCGCCCGAGTTGGGAAGGGGCATTCCTTCGTAACTGCTGCCGTCGATTTCGAACCATTTCTCTTCGTCTGTGATTTTCCCTTCGCTTCGTTTGAGCGTCCTTTCATAGGAGGCATTGATTTTGTCGGTCTGTTCCGAATCGTAATCGTATTGGTCGTAACCGGTCAGAAGACCTTCGGCATCGTATTCGAAGAGCATGTAGCTCTTGTCGGTGCTGGAACCGTCGCTGTAAACCTCGGTGTAGGTCGTTTCTACCCAGGTCAGCCGGTCTTCGGGTGCTACGTCGGGATGTTCGGGCTTTTGAGGATTGTCGGGGTTATTCGGGTTGTCCGGATCTTCCGGTTCGTCTTGTCCCACGCCCCGCTGGGTGATGGAGATATTCGCGGATTCTCCGCCGCAGGAGATGATGACGACCGCCTGGCGGGATTCGGTCGTTTCGTTTTCAGTGAGCGTGACGGTAATCGTGTGCTTGCCGGCGTCGCCCGAAGTGGGGTTGATGGAGATCCAGCTTTCGGCACGCGAGGTTTCACGTACGGATGCCGTCCAGCTCTGGGTCGTCTCGAAACCGATGGTATGGGACAACGCATCGGCCGAAATCGAGGCCGATAAGTTATCCTGAGGAATCAGAATGTTCTGAAACTCATCTGTTTCGCTGTCGCTGCAACTCCCCCCCCCAGCGCCAGGGTGATGAGAGCCGAGAAAATGAACAGTTTTTTCATACGATAAAGAATTTGAACGATAATTGGTTAAGTAAGTCGGGCAGTTTTGTCCGATCGGTGCAAAGATACGAATAAGCCGAGCGCAAAAGCAAATTTTATTTGCATTTTGCCGAGGCGGAGTATCTAAGACGAAGTCAAAGATACGAATAAACTGCGTGCAAAAGCAAATTTTATTTGTATTTTGCTGAGGCGGAATGCTTGAACGACGTTAAAGATTAGAAAAAAGCCGGGTGCGGAAGCAAGTTTATCTGCACTTTGTCGGATCGAAGCGTTTGAGGCGAAGCCAAAGATTATGAAAATGCCGAACAGAAATACAAATATATTTGTATTTTGACGGAGTGGTCCGGAGATCGTGCCCGTATGGGTATTTTCGTCTGTCGAATGGGAGGGTGGATGGCATTCGATCGTGCCGTCGGTGGCTGCGGAGGTTGCAGACGGACGGAAAACAGGGGCGATTGTCTGTGAACGGCGGGCGGATGCGGTTTACAGCAGCCCCGCTTCGTAATAGAGAACGATCTGTTCGAGTACCTTGTCGTCCCCTTCTCGGTCGTATTCCGACTTGAGATTCTGTCCGAAGATACGCGATACGCTTTGCCAGAATCCCGCGACGAAGCCGCCCCGGAACTCCCGGAGGATTTCGTAAGCCGTGTATTTCGTTTCCCGGTCAATCAGCTTCAGAAGCACGCGGCCCTGGGTGCGGGTCATGTGTTTCAGCACGGGCGTGTACTCCTTTTTGATCGCTGCGGCGATGCCTTTGATGTATTGTTTCTGTTCCTTTTTCGTTTCGAGCCGGAGCAGTTCCGCCTCCATTTGAACCATTTGTGCTTTGGCGGCTTGGGCTACGGGATAGACTTTCTTCACCGCTTCGACCAGTTTGCGGTAACGGCGCAGGTCAGCTTTTTTGCTGAATACGAAGACGGGTTTTATGGGGACGACCGAGATCGTGTCGCCGTCGGGTCCGATTTCGAAAGAGGTGTGCCATCGGCCCGGCTGTCCGTGTCGGGCCGAAGCCTGCCCGGGCAGGGAGAGCAGCAATACCAGGGATAGGAAAAACCACTTTTTCATCGGAACCGGAATTTTCGTACCTTTGTCAGGATGAAGCACAGGGGCGGAGAGGGCGCTTCTGTCCGAAGCGGACGGATTTCGAATCCTCTTCGCAATTCAAAGATAGTGAAATGTGAGGGCAATTGTGAGAACTTGTTCTCGAAAATTGCCGAACCGAATCCTATCTTCTGCCAAAGATAGTGAAAGCCGAGCGAAAACGGGACTTGTTCCCGGTTTTCCGAGGCGCCTCCTATCTAAAGCTATGTTCAAAGATAATGATTCTGAATTATTAACGCAATAAAAAACGGTTGTATTATGATGGAAAAAGGACTTTCTGCACAAAGTAAGGTAACGGTCGATGGCGGCAACGTGGCTGCAACGATGGGATCGGGCGACTTGCAGGTATTCGCTACGCCGGCTATGGTGGCCCTGATGGAAAATGCGGCGATGAAGGCTGTGGCTGACCATTTGCCGGAAGGTTCGACGACCGTCGGTGCCGAGATGAACGTGACCCATATCAAGCCTTCGGGCGTCGGTGCCGAAATCGTCGCATCCGCCGTGCTGACCGAAGTCGAAGGGCGTAAGCTCACCTTCAATGTCGGGGCCCGCGATGCCGAAGGGATGATCGGCGAGGGGGTCCACGTCCGCTATGTCGTCGATCGTGAGAAGTTCATGTCCAAAGTTCGCTGACGCGGAATCTTGTCCCGGAAGCAACGTAAGGAAAAAGTAAAAAAGGCTGTCCAACAAGTTTTTTAATCCTTTTAGAATCGCGTATTCGGAAAAGCTCTCGAATAAGCAGTACAAATAAAAAAGGGCTGTCTGAAACTTGTTAGACAGCCCTTTTTTTGTTGTTATGCTCTTTAGCCCAGCAGCAAATGTTCGAGGAAAATAACCAGCATGCCCGCGAAATACCCGGCCAATGCCAGCAGCGTGATTTTACGCAGGTACCAGCCGAATTCGATCTTTTCCAGTCCCATCGCCACTACTCCTGCGGCCGATCCGATAATCAGCAGGCTGCCGCCCACGCCGGCGCAGAAAGTCAGCAGGTGCCAGAAGATACCGTCCTGTACGAACGCCTGCATATAAACCGGGTCGAGGCTCGAGGCCAGGGCTGCCGTATCGACGACGGGGTACATACCCATACAGGCAGCCACCAGCGGCACGTTGTCGATTACGGCCGACAGCAGACCGGTGATTCCGGCGATCGTATAGACTTCGTGTACGTTTTTGTCCAGGAAGTCGGCGAAGTCGGTCAGCAAACCGGCGCTCTGCAATGCTGCGACCGACATCAGAATACCCAGGAAGAAGAGGATCGTGGGCATATCGATATGTTTGAGTACTTTCGACACCCGGTTTTTGATAGATTCCTCCATGTTCTGTTTGTGGTCATAGACGAGCTCCGTGAAGACCCACAGCACACCCAACGATATCAGCATGCCCAGGTAGGGCGGCAGTCCCGTTACAGCCTTGAATATGGGCACGAACAGCAGCCCGCCGACACCGAGAACGAGAACGAAGTGGCTGAAGCGCGGGCCGACGAACGGCGGCAGTTTGGGCGCCGTGTCTAATTTTTCGGGATGCGCGTTTTCGTCGGGAATATAACGGCAGGCGATGGCCGTGGGAATGATTACCGATACCAGGGCCGGGAGGAACAGTTTGGCCACGAGCAGGCCCGAGGTGACGTTGCCCCGCATCCAGAGCATGATGGTCGTTACGTCGCCGATGGGCGAAAAGGCACCGCCGCTGTTGGCCGCGATGACGATAACGCTGGCGAAGATCCATCGTTCTTTCTGTCCGCTGATCATACGCCGCAGCAGCATGATCATAATGATCGTCGTGGTCATGTTGTCCAGCACGGCGGACATAAAGAAGGTGATGATCGATAGCAACCAGAGCAGTTTGCGTTTGTTGCGGGTTTTGATGTGGTCGGTGATGACGTGGAATCCTCCGTGCCGGTCGATCAGTTCGACGATGGTCATGGCGCCGATCAGGAAGAAGAGAATCTCGCTCGTATCGCCGAGTTGCTCGATCAGTTGCGTGCCGATCTGGGCGTCGTTGCCCAGCAGGCTCAATACCGTCCATAGCGCACCGCACATCAGCAGGGCGATTGCGGCCTTGTCGATGCGTAGTTTGTGTTCGAGCGCGATGCAGAGGTACCCGAGCACAAAAATCAGAATCATGGTTATAATCATATCTTACTGCATTGAATTTTCGATTTTATCGATGGAGTCGGAGCGCCGCAATCCCTGTGCCGTAGTGGGTGAGTCCGGTGATTCGGGCCTTTATTTTTCACTTTTTTCGTGGAAATTTTTCGCAGGCTTACCATTCGCGGAGGATTTTTTTTGAAATTTCGATTCTTTGCCGTACCTTTGCACCTGCTTTCGAGCATCGGATTGAACTATGGTGTAATGGTAACACAGCAGATTTTGGTTCTGTCGTTCCTGGTTCGAGTCCAGGTAGTTCAACACTGTCGTTCGTAGCCGAAGTCGCTGCGACGGGAAAGACCGGATTTTGAATCCGGTCTTTTTGTTTTCGTGCACGGCCGTAAGCGGCGAATAAGCGATCGTCTGATTCGATGCTGCGAGCGCTTCAAAATTATAATCGCCTTTGTTACTGTTGCTGCATCCTTTTCTCATCGGGTCGCCGGTTTCGAAAGACTTTGTCAGGCGCGCCGTCGGACCATCGTACTTTTCCGAAAAGGTTTCTGTTTTTACCTCTGCCGGGTAGGGCAGCACTTTCCCTTTCATTTAATCGCCCGTTACCACAATCGGGTCGGGCGACCGACAATTTTGGCTTTATTTGGTGTTGCCCGTATTTATCTACAATAAAGTATTTTACTCGAAAGGGAAGCAAAAGTGGAAATTTATTGCCCGTATCTCTTCCAAAGTGTAAATTCTACTTCCCAATACGGACTCAATCGGAACTCGACCAACTGGAAGTTTATCGAGTATATCAGCATCAAGGAAAAATACTTTCATCTTGCCTTCGCCTACCGCTCCTTCGATGGAATTAGCGCCGTATAAAATTGATATTTTTTTAGTTTCGTTTGGGAGAACTTTATAAGTATCTCCACGAGCAGGGACTTCCAGATCCCAATTTGGGGTCCATGCAAATGCCCAATACACCGCAGACTCTGTTTTGTTCGTTACCATCACGGACCAATGGAACGTGCTGCTTTCCTTTATACAGGAGACACTTGTAATACAGAATCCTACAGATAAAATAAGAAATACGACCCATTTCTTCATAATAAAACATCATTTCATTTTTTGACGAATGTTTCCCCGGATTTTGGAGAACCGGACCGTTTTCGGGTTTCGCCGCAGCCGTTATTGGCCGAGGGCCTGACGCAACGCCTTTGCCAGCTGGTCGGGACAGGATGTTCCCCGGCCTTTGCAATCGATGCCTTCGAGACGTGCGATCACGTCGGCAGCCTGCATCCCGCGCGTCAGCAGACCTATTCCCTGGGTATTCCCGTGACATCCGCCTTCGAAGCGGACGCTTTTGACGATATCTCCCTCCAATTCGATTTCGATGGATTTCGAACAGGTACCTTGTGTCTTATAAGTGAATTTCTTTGCCATTTCGAAAGAATTAGGGTGCAAAGATACAGCTTTAGAATGGTCGTCAAGTAACGCTGCGCTAACAGTTCCCGGATACTTGTGGCAGCCTTCCGCATATCGAAGATTTGGGTATTCCACTTCATTCCATCCACTGTTTACTTGCCTTATCCATCCTTTCCTTGCTGTCAATTTCGCATAAAAATCATTCCTGACAAGAAGCCGGAAGAGCTTCAAGTAAAGGGAATAAAGTTTAATCATTTAAATTTCAAAATTATGCACAGCCGAATTTTTCAGATTTCTAAAATGTGGATAGAAAAAGAAAACTATCTGAATGAAGACACTCTCCATCAAGGAGATGGCAGTTTCTATGACTATTGTGCGGAGATAGATGACGAAGAACGTAAGGAGGATATTCGTTATTTGGTCAATACTGCTCTACCAAAAGATATGTTCGAACTTGTAGGTGATGACACCATACGCTACATTGGTGGTGTGGAACAATGGAAAGAGAACTTTGTGACTAACATCCGTAAGAAAGCTGAAGCTATTACGACGGAAAATATGTTGGAGTTTGTAGGCCCTGTTTATCAACTTGAAAAGGCATTGGAAAATCCATTGGATATTGCGTATCATTTCTATTTGGACGGAGAGGGATACCAGTCATTTGCCGAAAAATCTTTTGCATTTATGGAGTTTGTCTGTACGCTTGAACCGGGAACGATACTCTATATCGGAGGAGTCATCGACTATCACTTCTGATACTCCATATAATTTTTTTAAAGCCACCCGCAACTCAAGCGGGTGGTTATCATCTTCCTATATAACAGTCCGGTTACTTTTATAGACCATGTTCTGCCGAACCTCTGTTACCAATTCACAGCCTCTTTTACCGATTCTATATTACCTGTTCTAATTGTATTACATTCTCACGGTCCCGACATGCACCATTGTTTGTTTCGTGCGCAAAGGTACGGTGGCAAACGATGTTCAAGTACCGCTGTTGCTACCTGAAATGAAATTTGACGTAACCTTCCGCAATCACAGATTCCGGTATTCATAAAATTTCATTCCGGTTACTTGCTCATAGTTCTTGCATCCACCGTTGAAAATGCACATGAAACAACCTCTTGGGTAAAGTCGGAAGGCTTCAAGAAGAGGGAAATAAAAAACAACTTAAAAAAATAAATGCAATGAGAACTAAAACACTCTACAGATGCGATGCACAGAAAATAGACATCAGTCGTTTCCCTAACTTTCACATAACAGGAAGTATAACCGGAATGAAGAAACTCTATTATGGCAAGAATGCTCTATTGGTACGTTGCGGAAGCTGGATTTACAACGTGTCAAGTGAACCCGAAGTTTATTATAATATAGCACATTAGTAGTATGAAAAAAGGTTATAAAAAAGATTTTCAGAGTTGGAAAGGTATAGTAACTCTAAAATTACTTTGCTGCAATATAGCAGCAGGTCGTTTTGATTGGAAGAAATATTGTACGCCACAGCCTTATTGTGGTCAGGAGATTTGCGTTATACCGCTACATTGTTCTTATGGACAGATAGGCTACACTGTGTATTTCCCTTATTCTGATATGCCGGAAGTGGAATACGATTGGGAAATGAACAAATTAACTATTGACAAAGAGAATTGGGAGAATTATTTACAGAATTAATATTAAAAATATGGCACAGAATTTTTATACCAAATGGCAGAACGCAATCCTTGCAGATGCAGGAGTCTATGTTTCAAAAAAATACCGCAGTTTCCAAACGGCCTTAGTACGTGAGATTTCCAAGTACGCAACAGCCGTTGGCGCAAAAGTAACATTCAACTTAAAGGGGCATTATAATACCTCTTGTTTCATAGAACGTAACGGTAAATTCGTTTACATCAGTCACTCTTCCGGTTTGTCCCGAATGGGTAGCGGTGTAAAAATAGAACTCGATTCTTTCTTAATCCGGACAGCCCAACACGCGAAAGATTACAGAGGGGGACATAATCAGTATTGCGATATAACAAATTTACAGTCTATGATAGATAATTTGTTAGAGTAATAAAATAAATTCAAGAAAAGGTACGGAGCAAACAGCTCCGCATCTTTTTCCGTTTTATCGGCGCATTCCGCCGCTGTACTCTGCTTCTTGTAGCTCTTCCCGGTATTCCTCCATATTATTCAGCTTTTCGTTCACGGTTTGCAGGTTGGCATCCAACGAAGCATTATGGTCGTATGGGAAACGATGTTGTGCGACAAGTCCCGCATTAGTAACTGGCCCGATATCTATCATGTCGGATTCTTTATTATAGCTGACATACAGCACATCACCATTCGGCATTTCAAATGCAGGAATCTTTTGTTGTGTCATGATAGCGAATTGTTCCGCAGCCATCTCCTTGGCTACCCCTTTTAACGTATCTCCAGCATGTTCGATACCATAACGCCTGATATGGTCGCGTACTTCCTTTTCCGTGAATTTCAGCATCACTTCATAAGTTCCTCCGACACTCCCATTGTACACCACAGCAAAATCCTTGTCCTCAATCAAAAGATTGTCTCCTCGGTTCTGTATGGGAGAAGAATAAGTATATTCTTCGTTAATGCCGTTACCGTCATAATACTCCTTGGCGAGAGTCAGCAGTCCTTCGTAGTCCCCCTTATCCTTGAATGCGTCCAACCGCATCGTGTCATCGGTAAGCTGAAGATAGGCCACGGAAGAATAATACACTTTTTCTTTCGGTGCTACTGTTTGCTCTTCATCAATGTTCTGCTCCAATTCCAGTGCAATCTTATCCACCTTTTGGGTAATCAGAGAAGCCGCTCTTTTCACATCCAACAGAGTTGTCTTGATGAATTGTGGCGATTCCTTCAATTCGTCGAGCCATCCTTTGAGGTAGGCACAACTGTCCTCTTTTATATGTTTCGTCATGCCGTAACGTTGGGCAACCAATGCGCTGCCTAACTCGGCTACCAATTCTTCGCGCGCATACTCTGCCGAACCGAAAGTTGTCGGCTTGATACGGTCGAGAACTCCTTCCGCACCGGTCGAGTGTGTCATCTCATGGAATAGTGTTCCATAGAACGCCTCTCCAGATTTGAACTGTTCCTTTTCCGGCACAACGATTTCATTTCTCGATATAGAGTAGTAAGCGTTATCCTGATGCTGTGGTTTGATCGGACAAATCCACAGATTGTCCTTTATCAGCGCATCGACGGGAGCGAAGCTGAAATACTCTCCGTTCTCAATATTCGGTAGCGAATACTCCTTTTCGAGTTTTTGCCACAGCTCCGGTCTTGCCTCCTGCAAGTTGGTCTGTGCCACGTTAAAGACTCGGAATACCTGCATCTTAGGATAAACATTGTATTCCTTCTTCTCGTTATCAGATAATTTTTTGTAGTCATCATACTTAATCTTCTCACCAGAATCCTTGTGTATGCAGGTGAATGTAGTCAGCATGATTGGGAATGATTTCTCTCCACGAAGTACAGAAACACGAGGTTTCTCCTGATTGTCCTTATCGGATTTGTTGAGCCGTTGTACACACTCAAAAGTGCAGAAGCGCGGAATCTTGTAACCTTCCTTTTCACAATGTATAAGCAACATAATGGCATTCATACCATTATACTCGCGTCCGGAAAGATTGCAGGGCCATTGTAACGCTCCTTCCGTGAACCATGGCTTTCTCCAATCCTTACGGATACTCTCGATTTTCTCAATCATCATTTCAGCGAAGAGGTCTAATGCTTTATCTTCGCTGTTCGGCCCGTCCGTGTGCTGTTTTTTATATCCGGCCATATCCTTTACTGATTGGAATTAGACGAATCTGCTACATACTGTACAAGTTCTTCCACTTTGCATGAAACATTCAGCTTTCCGTTATATGCCGAAAGGGATATTTCACCTTTGGCATCCACTCGCACGCCCGGCTGTAACCATGCTTCGCGTTCTTTGCCAAAACAGAAAAAACGTACCCATTGGTATTCAAAGCCATCCTCTACTTTCTCCGTACTGAATGCCGAAAACATTGTGTAAGGCTGGTCTTTCTTATCCCTTTTTTCCTCGATATGCTGCCCGACCTTACCTCGAAATACTAATTCGCCCTTGACCGTATCTTTCGCATCTGCCGTAGCTGTACGAATTTCGTTAATAAAAAGATTGAAATAAAGTTTGTCACCACGGTGTTTGAGATACATTGTCCCCGAAACCTCGATGCGGGAACCATTTCGATATTTGGAAACCTCCTTTCCGGCAGTATCTTTGCTGACATCCACCTCAATAGGCATAGTCTTCCCGTCAGTGTCAGGGATCATTACTCGAAGAGGAAAAACCAGGAACGTTTTCCCTTCCTTATTGGTGCGTATCGACGCATCACGTCCGATAACGCCACATACCGTAACATTACATTTTATCATTTCTATTGTCTTTTAATGTGATACATAATCACCCGACAACTGTGTTGCCATGATTTGTTGTTGAACTGCTAAATCATTGCTCTTAATCGGGTGCTCGTATCATTGCCCAGATCAGCCATCCGGCAAGGAACAGTTGAACGCTCACGATAATGAGCGTTGCTACCCAGCCGAAGAGTTGGTAGCAGAGCAGGACATACAAGGCAAGGTAGGACAGTCCGAACAGACATCTGCATAGCTGTATCATCACGCATTTTACCATATCGCCACGCTTCTATCTTTTTAGGTTCTCTGTCTGTCCCTGCTGTTGGGACATCCCTTGTTCAAAATTCTGTGAAGCCGCTTCCGAGAGGATAACCGTATTCAGCATACCGGTTACACGTATCCTTTTGGCTTCTTCTGTGAGAGTATTGTTATTCAGTGTTGCCGACAGACGGCTTAACTCCGCAGTAGTCAACTCACGTGACATGCGCAGTTCTCCATTGTTCACTCGCAGAATAGCCTTTCCATTTTCACTGATTGCCAGTTCGCAGTTTTTCATGCCCGGTAATAATGATTTCAGATTGATGCGTCCACTATCCATTTGTTTGGATATGGCAGTCTTTTGCTCCTCCTCGTTCTTGTTGTCGATTTGTACGGCCAATAGCATAAGGGAACTAAAGGCTGTCATCGCCATCTCTACTATAGGGTCATTGCATCCTGACATTCCCACACCGCTATCCTCTGACGAAAGCAACTTCTTCATCCATCCGTCGGGCGAAAGGTTTTTGCCAGCGGCATTCTCTTCTGTTCCTTTATATCGGGTGAGCAGGCTGTTCCCGTTGTGCAACACTTCCAATTTGATATTACCTTTCTGTGCGATTTCAGTCAGATAAGCCGCAGGGTCGATGTCACGCTTTGTTCCGTCTGCATAGAAGTTTGTCACGCCGAAATGTAGATGTTCGCCCGTTGTACGTGTACCTGTGTTGCCCGATGTGCCGAGCTTCCCACCGGCTTTTACTACATCACCGACCTTTACAGTAACCTCCTTAAGGTGCATATAAGTACATTGTACCTTGCTGCCATCCGTTCGGGTATATTCCACAGTCAGCGATTTCCCACCGGGCGTGTTCTTATTCTGATTCACAGCCACCACCTTCCCGTTGTTCTCAGTAGCCAGTACCGCATCGCCATTGCAACGGATATCAATTCCCTTGTGCATCTGTTGTTTCGTGTTGTCCATCGGATCTTGCCGCATACCGAAAGGCGAGGTAACAAAAAGAAACTCTTCACGCTCTACCGGGAATGAGTACTCCGCACCATACTCTGAATTTTCAGACATTCGGAGAGGATTATGTTCCGTACCGAACCGCTTACCCTGTGTCTCCATTTCCTGCATCACCAGTTTGTCATACTGCTGTAAGCCATTTTGCTCTATAATCCGTTGCAGACTCTCGGCATATTCTCCGCCTGTGGCATAACCGGCCTGTTCGATATTTTGTGTCCAACCCTTGTAATCGTCAGGCGAAAGTGCAAAACATTGGGCATAGCGGCTGTTTTCTTTTAAAAAACGGGAGTGGTGTTCGTATGAATCACCCACACTGTCATAACTGCAAAACTTCTCATTCGGCTTATCGTCAGTATATATACCATACCTTCCTCCTTCGGCAATCCATGCAGGCGTAGCCTTGATGCCAAAATGATTGTTCTCGTTCTGCGCCAAACGGCTTTGCCCGTTGGAACTTTCCAGTATGCCTTGTGCCAACGTCACGGATGCGGGGATTCCGTACCGGCGCATCTGCTCCATAGCATACTCTGCATATTTCATTGCGTATTGTTGGTTCTTGCTCATTTCCTTACTTCTTATCTATGAAAACCTCTGTGTGTTTCTTGTTCCTCCATGTCACTTATAGCAACCCGTGCCCCGGCACGGACGAGCTTAGACAGATAGTTGTCGAGCTGCTCCGTTGAAAATTCCGTTGAAGCCGTAATGTCCCCTTCTGGATACTCTTTTAGGGTTATGCCCAATATCTTTGCACCCTGTACCGCATCTTCGTTATAGAGCCGATAACCATCTTTCGTGCGAAGCAGTTGCAAGGCATCGGGATGATTCGCTTTAAGTTTGTCCCACAACTGCCGTTCCGGTGAAATACCCTTGTTGTCTGATTCCGTCCGTTCCTGCGCTACCGTTTCTATCGGCCACAACTCTGCTTCTTTCTGTTGTTTCTCTCCGGTGTGTGCCTCCTGCGATTGTCCTTTTTGTAGTACGTCTGCGAATAAGGTAGCTGCCAAATGACGTTTGTAGCTGTCACGCTCTTCCGCTATCCACATCCGCTGCCACTGTTGTGGAGTGACACTTCGGGCAGGCTGTTTCTGCCCATCAATAGTTGCGACGCATTGTATGCCGTCTTGTTTGGTTTTGAAAACCGAAACACGCTGGATACGGTTCAAGTCTATTTCCGGCATTTCGCTGCTGAACAAATCCACCTTCAGGTCAGGTTTGACCTCGGCCAGCGCATAATACTTGTGCGCCAGTTCCATCCGAACCTTACCGATGTTATCCATCGCTTGCTTGAGTGTTGAAAAGAAGCGGTTTATATCTTCTTTATCAGGATAGATGCTATATCCGCTCTTATTTTCGGGTTTGATATAAAGTGCCCATCGTTTCTTATCATCTTGAATCATCTCTACGTGGTCAAATCCGATCTCATTCGCCTGTTTGACCGCTGACGCCACGTCCAGTGTGGAGAGCTTCTCCATCGCCCAGTTCTTCAGCCGGGCCAGCATAATCATCTTCTCGGCAAAATAACTGTCATCGGGTCGATAACCTAATGCACCATCCGTATTGTAGAAGCGTACCTGCTCGATTCCATCTTTCTGCAACGCTCGCATGATACGTCCCTTGTTCATTCCCGGTATCTCGTTATCTACCTCTGTAGAAGCCCCTGCAGGAAGAATTACATCTGCGGTTTTTGCCTGTGGATCAATAACAAGCACAATTTTTTTCGTTTCTTTATCCGGATGCTGCCGAATCTCGTTCGACACAAAATAATGTTTGGGCATTTGCTCCTGCATGGTTGAAGTGTCTCGCCGGTTGCGCATGGTGGCGTATTCGATTTTCTCGCCCCGTTCCGCTTTATTGATTACTTCGATGGCATTGTTCACGTCACTTTCGAGAGCGTCCATCAAGTTCGGGTTCTCTTTCAGCTCCCGGCACCAGTATTCCACTGTCTTCAGACTTTCTTCAGACAACCGTGCTGGCAACCCCAGTTCCAACATTTTAATCCCTGAAGCCAGTTCCACTACCAACCGTTCCTGTCTGACAGCATCCTCCGAAGGAGCCACACCGTTCTTCATCACCATACCTTCACGCGCTAACCGTTGTTGGTGTCCGGTAGCACTCACGATTTGCCGCAAGGCTTCCTGTATATAGTCGTGATAATGTCTGAACTCTCTTTGTCGCGGCATATAGACCGCATCCTTATCTGTTTCGTAGTGGGGTACACCGCTTCCATCCAAACGAACAGGCACAAGGTTGTCTCGCATCCTCAGTAGGAAGTCGTTGAATTGAATATGCAACCGTCGGTTGTCAGCTTCCGTATATCCTCTTTCCACTGCACTTCCATACCGCCGCAACGTCGTTTCGTATCGCTCCTTATCCACGTAGGGTAGTGTCGTCTGGTCAATGTTGAACAAAGTGCGAATTTCACGGTTATGTACACCTTTATATAATTTTTGTTCCTCTTCATACAGTTTCATGTAGTCATCACGACTGATAACCTGTTCTGGATTATTGCGGTGAACGTACTTGTTCCAATTATAAAACAAAAATGGAACGCCTTGTTCATTCTCACGCACCGAGGCTCCTTGTGCCTTGGCATCGCTGAATAGCGTGAACTGGTTGGTTTTGCATCCATTTTTATCAGAATGCAGCGTCATGAATAGTGCATTGAATGCGCTGACAGAAACACCCTTTGGATAGAGGCGCGGGTATCCCTTTCCTGATGCGTTGAGCCAGTGTCCACCGGCATTCGAGGCTTCACTCAAAGCCGTAGAAAGCAAGGTGATTTGTTTTTCCTCGGCTTTCTTTTCGATTTGCGATTTTTCTTTCATATCGTTTATTTGATTATAGGATTATTGAATACCCCGTGGGCGCACGATGGTTTCCAGTTTTCCGTCCTCATAATTCCGTGCGGCAGCCTGGCGAAGCTGGTCGTTCTTGGCAAGGACAGCATTTGCCAGCGTGTTCAAAGGCAATGCCCCGGTACGGTAGGCTTCTGCTACAATCGGTGACAACTGGATGGTACACGGTACTCGGTCTATCGTGGCAATCAACGTACTATCTTGCAATACAGGGTTTACTATACGTGGGTTCAGAGTTTCATTTGTATAGCGTCGGTACTGCACATTGTTCTCATTTGTTACGTTCAGTTTTCCCTCTGTTCGTTCTTTCAAGGCTTCGTGTCCTGCCTTATTCAACAAGTTCATACCTCCCAGGCCTATCAGGAGCATTTTCAGCAACGGGTTACGCACAAACATACCCGCCACAATGCTCGCTATCGGTAACATATTGTCTTCCAAATGCAATGATTCTGTCTTGCCTGTGAATATTCCCAGTAGAACATCAGGGAGCATGGCCATTACATAACCGAGATTGCCTGTGATATTACCTATGCCATCCAGTCCCAGCATACCAAGCAGTCCGCCCCAACCGTTTCCGTTTCCCTGTGCTACTTGCGCACTTTGTATCGTTTGTACATGTTGTTCCGCATCATTGGCAGGAACAACAGTTTCATGCTTCTCTTCTTTCATAATTTCATCCTGTTCTGTCCTGACCATTTTCGCTTTGTCACATTGTTCCAAAGACTGCAAGTAGGCTTCTTCCTGTCCGGGAGCAACAACAATCGGCACATCCTTGTACCGTTCCTCATATTTCTGTTCTTCCTTGCTCTGTACATTCGGCCACAATAAACCGCTATTCTGGTTTTGTGTCCATTCCATGAAGCCAAAGTCCATGACAGGGATTTTCTTTTTCAGTTGCTTGTTGTCTGTACCAATCGCCGTGTTCTCTTTGATTTGTATTTGGGCTGCCTCTTTGCGAAAATCGTCGAATACGTTTCTGTCTCTGCCGAACACTCCTTTACTGATGCACTGTTCTACTGAAAGGGTATCAGGCTTCTTGCCTTCAAAATGATTGGTGATGGCTGCAATAGCCACATCTGCACCGGTAAACTTTGCCAGTGCCGTCCATGAACCAGTACCACCCATCATCAGGGTATCTGCGGCTGTACCCAACATCCATCCCGTACCTTTTTCCCATCTGTTCGGGCGGTAAGCTGCTTCGCCTCGTGCCTCTATTTCATCGGTCAGCGGTGAACGGCTTAACGTCTGCGATAATCCCAGCAGACTCGATTCGGCAGCCTTTCGGATGATGTAGTCAGCGGAAGACTTGGGCATACGTTCTTTCACCAACCGGTCAATCATCAGTTCCTCTATCCGGTGGTCCATATAGGCATAGGCGAGGTCACAACCGAGCTGTTCTGACAACTCATTGTAACGTGCCCTTCCGATTTCCTGCACGACGGTATCCCGCCACTGCCCGGCCATATACGCAAGGTCTTGCTGCATTTCCTCGGAACCGGTAATCTCCGTCTTGCACATCTCGATATAGTCCTCTGTTGTTTTGGAGTTCCATTCGCCTGTGACCTTGAGTGCTTGATAGGGGTCGCTCATTGGTTGTGCCGAAGATGCCATCATACTGAGAATACCACCTAAAGAGGTGGAATATTCTTTCATTTCCTCTCCCTGATTCCGTATGAGGTCAGTCCGCGTTTTTGACATGATGGGTGCGATATGGCAGTTGAAATAGTCGTTCACGAGGCGTTCCATTTCTGCAAACCGTCCGCTATGCTTGATTCCGTCCATAGTGTATTATATGTTTATCCTATTCTATTCATTAATAATTGCTCTTTTGTCTGCTCGATGGCGTTGTGGTAAATTTCCATCTGTTTGGGATAAAACTCTTCCAGCCATACATCCTTCTCGATGTTGTCGTGAATGAAGCGTATCGCTTGTTCTCGCTCAATCTCCACCGATGCTTCGCCCTCTTCCCGGTTATTGAACCATGCTTTGGTCCACCAGCGCACACCGGCCCGGTCAGGATATACCGTGACTGCTCTCGGTATGTCAAAGCTCTGGATGTCTATGTCTAATTCTGCCAGTGGGTCAATGATACCACTATGGGTCAGGGCTTCGTCGTAGAGTTTTTTTTTACATCATCGCCCATCGTCGATAAGTACACGCCATGCCGTAGGGCAAGGTAATGCAGGAAGTCCGCAATGAGTAGGTTCTGCACCTTACAAGCAAGCGGCATTGCTTTATGTCCCAGTCCGAGTGGGTTGGATATACTTGGCATATTTTCATAGAAATATTCTTTGACTGCTCCCATTGTAAAGACATGGCGGAGTGACTGCTCCGTATGTGGAGGAAGTCGGTATGCACCACGCTGTAAGTCTTCCATGTAGTAGGGCAGGAAACGTAGCATCAATTCCTCTATTTCCTGTCTGTCCTGCTCGTAATCGGTGGTCAGTGCCATCTCCATGTTGGGAGATGTTGCCGCTTCGCCTCCATCAGCATGACACAATGCTTGGATATTCCCATACAGCATGGTTAGAAATTCCAGCGGATTCAGTTCCTCACCCTTGAAGCGTATCCCGATATGCAGCTTGTCACCGCTTAAAGCTACAGTCTGTCCGGCCTTGACACGCTGTCCGAACTGGGCGAAGACATTTGACAAATGCCCATAGGTCACTTCATACTCCCCATAGCGTATAGTTTGGCAGATGCCGAGTATAGGGTCATTGCCTATACCTGACACGATACCGCTGGCGACAGCCGCCAGCGTGTAGCACCGTACATCGAAGTCGATGCCATGATGAAAATATGTTTTGCCCGTTGTCGGATCGGTTTGTTCGCCGTAGCCGAGCGATAGTTTCACATCCTTGCCCTTCCGTTCTTCAAAAGGCATACAGTATCCACTTTCGGATTGCAGGATCATTTCTTCTGTATATTTCATTATGTGATTATATTTGATTCGTATTCTTATTCTTATCTTTTCATCCCTCCGCTATTCGTCTGTTCTTCAACGGGAAGAGCGGGTGTCTGTATTCGTTGTATGCTTCTCGTATCAGGTGTGCGGAAAATACCGGCATTGTTGCCGATAAGCATCATGCCGAGAAATGCACCGGCAATCTTGCCCAGCCAGCCGAAGCGTCCGAATATAAGAAATGCTGCTGCGACCAGTCCCGCTATACTCAATCCCGACACGTTACCCTGTCCGAGATTACGGAAAAAGTTACCGAACATATCGGAAACTCCGCCATTGGAGACTTGCCGTAGAAAATTCGATACTCCACCCAGTTTTGAGTCTATGCCGGCTACCGTACCGCTGACGGAACCGACTGCTTCTCCGGCTTTGCTTGTCAGTTCTCGCACACCGTCCGCTGCATCTGCAAGGGTATCCGTAGCCGATTTCCCTATGACCGCATCGCTTACGATATGTACCACGCTCTTATCTGTGGTTAGTTTCTCCCAACCCACATAACCGACTGCACCGCCGATGGCTGCGGTCTTGACGGCTTGTCCTGTGCCCCGTAAGGTTTGTGAAGGATGCAGTGCAGCATGTCCCATACTTCTTCCGGTAGCTTTTGCTGCTTTGCCGCCATATTTTAATATTGAATCCCAAATTCCCATATCATTACATTTTTAAGGTCTTACATTCTTTCCAATCTGTCGCCAACGTCGCTTGGCTGCGTCCACGATACTACGTTTATCGGCTTCGGGATGTGCACCCTCGTCGATTTTCCGCCAAATGTCGCCCATTGTCGTGTACTTTACCGCTTTGGTCAGTCGTTGCAGCTTTGTGTTCATTGTTTTGAGCTTTGGACGGATGCCAAAGACAATTTCCATACGCTCTTTTTCCGTCATCTTGTTCTCCGAAAGGCACGCTGTGCGTATATCGTTCACAATTTCCACGCTGTTCATCATCAGTTCCCTATAAATCTTGTTGCGCTGTGTGGATAGGGCTACGGCAAGCGTATTGGCTGGACTTCGCTTCAATTGTTTGGTGAAGTCGCCCATATTGTCTGTCAGCCTCGATACCTCATAATAGAACCCATAAGTTTGCGCCGCATAGCAGACTATTGACCGGAAAGAGTTTAGATAGTTATTAAACTCTCGTTGCAGGTCTGTTGTCGCCTGCACTTCTTCTTTTGTCCAAATATGTCCGGTGGTCTGCATCAGCATGACCTTTTCCTGATTCTTCAGCTCCTTCTCTGCCTTTTCGGTATATACTGCAATCATTCCGGCCAGTACAGGGTCATTCTGCGCTTGTACCTCACCGATACCGGTAAGACACAGCAGTAATATACTTATCCAAATTGTCCATTTCATAACTGATATATTTTATCGGACGAGAGCTGCCGCCCTGTGCCAATGGGACAGAGCCATACGAGCTGCCTCACCGTTGTCACAGTCAAGCATTCCTGCCGTTACGTTGTTCCACACATCATTGAAAGTATAGTACCGTATGCTCAAATAGAGCAGATGCAACTTCCGGCTAAAATCCGATAGTTGGTCGTTCAACGCCCATAGCGTCTTGCTGCGTTCTGCCCCCGTAAGCATGTTTTCGTTGCTACCTTTGGCCACAGCGTCATTCAGCAATGTAAAAACAGAGACAAGTTCCGTTGCTGTTTCTATATAGAGGTTGTTCATGTTCATACTGGCCACAATGCCCTGCGGATTGTTTTGGATGGCCTTGCCTAATTTCCCCAGCGTGAGGAAAATCCGCACACCGTCATTGTAGAGATGCGTACAGGCTTTCAGTGATGAAGCGTAACCGCTTGCTGTCTTGAGGTAACTGTTGTACTGCTTCTCCCACTTGTGGATTTGGTTGAACTCGGTAGCGATGCTGTTTTGGAGCAAGGCTGTTTGTGTCTGTCCCTTTATTTGTTTTTCAATCTGCCCGTTTATCAGTTCGTTACCTTCGGCCAATGCAGTCCATTCCAACGGATTGGAAGCCGCAATTTGGGCTTCTGCCACCTGTGGAAGCAGGCATACCAGCGAGGCAACCAGCCCCAGACTAATGATTCGTGATTTCATATATTCCCTTTTTTCGTTTGTTAGTTTCTACCCGTTCACGGATAATTGACACGAGGTCGTCCCTATGAAAGATACCGATCAGGTCAAGACGGGGCGTGTTTCTGTCCATTGAAAGGATACGTACGGTTTTCAGCCCACAAAATTGTTGCAGCAGGCTTTGGTGCTCTTGAAAATCCACGATACGATATAGCTCCATATAATCTACTTTGCGACGGATAATACCGTATTCGCTGACAAGTTGTTCCGTACCGATGCAATAACGGATTCGCCGCAGGTAGAGATAACGGTAGAGTAACAGTAACGAGAGCATCAAGGCAATTACTGTGGCAATAGCTGTCAATGGCAGCCCTTCCATGCCTCCGTACACCCATACAGTGCCGCACAGCACGAGAGTGGGCAGCTCGTTGATGATAAATTGCCCGGTATGTGGATGGATGACAATGGTTTTGTGACAAGTTCTCTGCATAGGTTTTATGGATTATCGGTGAAAACGGGAATGAAAGTCTTCTCTCATTCCGGAAAGAGAATTGGTTATATCCACTTCCAACCGGGCAAGTTCTTCCCGTATCTTGTACATTTCCTGAAAACCCTTATCTGACATTCCTTGGTCATTGGTTTCAAAGGAGAATATTACTCTGTCCGCACGTTCAAGACGCTTTCGCACAGCCTCATGGTCTGCTTCGTCGTATAATCCGTTTCGGATATGTTCCGGATTGACTTCGGGCAAATCGGACAAGGCATGATTCAGCGTGGCTTTACCGCTGATCTCCCAATCGTCAAGGTTGTCCTTCTCTGGTTTTATCCGTTTGCCGAGTAGCTGGTCGTTCCAATCCTTATAACCCTCTGCGGCAGATTCATACAAGATGCATCCTGTAGCTTCCGGACCGGAAATGGAAGCATCAATCGCTTTTTCGATGGCTTCCAGATTGCTTCTCATTTTCTCTAATTCTTCCTCACTGGCAGAACCTTCGTCACGAGCCATTTCGTACTCATCCATACAAACCATTCTCATTTCCTGTAGATAGCCGTCACCAATTCCCATGTCGTCACGCTCCCCATTCTTCAAATTTTGTTTTGCATCATTTATACCCAGAATGGCTGTAATCTTTTCAAAATTGAATGGTTCAAGTTCTATTTCATACTGTGAATAGTCTTTGCTGTTGTTCTGTACAATCAGTCTGCCGGTTTGTGACAGACAGGTGGAGAAGTTCCAGCCTGCATGAGTGAGAGCAAAGTGGATAGCATAGACTTGTCCGGCACGGTCATGATCGAAGCAAAGATGATGTGAGGCATGGGGAGTTGCTTTTATCGCTCCTTTGAATTGCTGCTGGCTCGGTGCCCCTCCGGTAGAGATGAATACCGCCTTTCGCAGATCCTTGTTCTGTGCCTGATGAAGTTGGTAATATGCCATCGCATCATAAGCACTTTCGAACCAATAGATATGTTTGGCGGAGGTGAGAGAAGTGCGGGCAGGGCTGGCAATCCACAGTCCCTCGCTTGAATTGCTCCCTGCGGCTTTGCCTTTGTAGCTGCCGCTCCCGTCCATACGGGCACGTCCTCGTTCTTCAAGTCCCACAATCGCTCCGTCGCCTTTGGGCAGGGTTAGTGGAAAGGACAGGTTCGTGTAGGTCGCACCGTCCTCCCGATGTTTCGTAGCCAGATAAAAATGCCGATGGAAGGCATATTGTGTATAAAGGTCGATACCTCGGCTTTTAAAATAAGGATAAAATTTTTTCTGCGTTTCCCGATTCTGCGGATTGAACTTATGAATGTCGTAATCCGCTATGTCAAATGGCTTTACATCTCGTTTAGGGTTCACTATTCGGGTTTTCCGTTCAGTGACAGGAATGTTCAGTAATCTGTTACAGACAAGATTCACCAGTCTGTCCGGAGACATACCCGCATGGTACTCCGTGAAAAAGTGCGGATGCTCCTTGATGAAGGAAATGATGTTATAAACTTTCTGTTGTTGTGCGTGGAAACAACATTTTCCTTGTTGTGTCACAATAAATTTGTCACCACGGATACGTCTGCCGTCGCTGTCCAAACGAACATACGAGGGATAGCGCAGACCGTCACGACGGTTCAGGTGATACCCTGCGTCAATCAATACGTCCTGGATGTTTAGTCGTTGCAGAAAGTCATCGTATGTAAGGTCTCCGTCTCTCATAGGTTTACCTCCCTCTTCTCATTTCATTAATATCTTGATTCATCTGTGCCTCGAAATTACGGATGGCCACATCTCTCGGTGTATCTACGCCGGGCTTGAAGTATGGATGTGGCGGTCCGCTGAAACGTTCGCCATAGAACTCCGGAGAGTGGTGGTGATGGAAGCCATGTGCGACTTCCGATGCCACCACAGCACCGGCGGTAAGGGCAGCGAATATCTTCACGCCAAGCCCCTTGTTCGCTTCAGGACGTGTCTTCATATCCACCTCGTTGAAAATCTTCGAAAAAAGTTTCATCCGGTGGTAATCATCCACAGCAAGAAACTTGTCGTAGTCTTTCTGGCTGATTTCGTGGCTGATGACCTGTCCGTCAATAACAGCGGACATCTTGTATTTACCCTCCGTCTGTGCCGGTTGCACGGCAATGTCACTGACCTCTACTTCCCGGCCATGTTTCTCCTCACGATACCAGCCTTTGCTTTCGTTGAGTAGTTGCAGGTCACGCCCGTCCACGGCCGCACCGATACTGCCCTGTATGTATTCCTGCCGCATCGGAGTTTCTTGCTGCATGAATAATTCTTGTTCCTGCCGCTGCCGTTCTTCCAGTTCATGCCGCACTTCGGGATGCAGGCCGATACTGATGCGTTGTTCGCTGTTGAGCTGTTCCATCGTTACTTTATCGGCAAAGTCCGCTCCGATAATGCCGTTCAGCAGATCCAACCGTTTCTCTACAGGTTGTTCCTCGATGGATGCGGTAGCCAGTTTTTTCACTTCTTCTTCCGTCAGGTCATAGACCATATCGGCATTGACACTTTCCGATTGTACGGTCAGTGTCCTCCGTTCCATATCCACGATAAGACCGTGCGAAGTAAGGCACTCCGACCATTTCTCGTTGGAAAAATAGACTGGTGAAGCAATCAACTCCTTGTATGCTTGTGCCGGTTCCTTGCTGCGCGGACGGCTGACAAGCGGTGTAATGACCTCCTGCAAGTTCTTCAATACATCTTGCTGTACAATGGGTTGCTCCTGTTGACCGCCTTTGTAGTAAAAGCCGTAGCCACCCGATTGCAGTTCGCCGGGCTTCATGCGCCCGTCTGGGCGTTCGGGTACGATGGATGGCCCCGGAAAGAAAAGCTGCCCACCAACTCTGCGTAGGTGGAAACCCCACTGTTCGCGTGGTGTCCAACCAAGGAATGGAGGGGGCATACCCAGTCGCCCCATGTGTCCGTACTCACCGATACCGATGCGGTAGCCATGTAGCCCCATCGCCACGCGACCGTTGGCATTGCGGGCATGGACGAAATTTTTCGGCATATAGAAGTCTTTTCCTATGATACTCGTGAGTATGTTGTAGGCTTTCTTGTTGGCCGTATTCGTTCCCCAGTCCGTCAGAGCCAACATCTGTCGTTCTGTTATAGGATAGACCAATAACGGTGAATCATGCCCTTGCACAATCAGCCGGTAGCCGCCTCCGTCAAATGCGACATGGGCTTGAAGTCCGTTACGCATCAGTAGATTGCGCATTTCGGGTTGCAAGTCCATCTGCCGAGGATTAGTATTTGTTCGTATCGTCATAGTCTGATGTTATGATGGTTACTTGTTATGCGTTGCCGTATTTCATAGCCGCTTCCAATTGTTCGTCTTTGAAACGGACAAACCCGGCGGCAGAATCTTCGCAGACCGTGAGTCCTTTTTCCTCACAGTAATGGGCGTACTCCTCCTGCCACTCGGCAGAAAAATGGTTGATGTAATCGAGCCAGCCGTATTCGCCGCTCTGCATCTTCTCGACGAGAATCTCTTCGGGATAATATTTCTGTTGTGCCATACGCTTATATTAAATAGGTCTTATTTGTGAATACCTGCCGCTCGGTTACGCTCACCGCTTTTCTTCTGTTCGTTCCACAGTTCTTCGGTGTATTCCTCCTCTGGAACGTAGTCGAGATTGCCGTCATCATCCATCACCCAACAACCGTAGCAACCGAAGGTGTACTTATCCCATTCACGCTTGGGTTGCTCTTTCCATTTCTGCGCGTCACCTGCGCAGAAACGGATGCCCGTCTTGTTGTGAAGGTCGATGCCTACCGTGACAGGTTCGCCATCCACTGCCACCGTCAGAGGTTCACCATGCTGCATTCCGTTTACTTCTACTGTACCTAAGTGCATTACCTCTGCCAGCACTTTCAGGTTACGGGCGATGATGGGTGTCGGAACATACATCACCTGTTTTGTTTCCTCGTCGATTTGCACGAAAGCTTTACTGCGTCGTCCGTCCGCCATAGCCACGTCTGCAATGATGGATTTGCCGTCAAGCAACTGTTTTTGCTGCTCCTCGTTGTAGCATTCCAGTGGTGACGACTTCAGTGTGGGATAAAAGACCACATCCACCTCGCCGCTATCCATACGGATAAAGGCAAACCGACTGCGACTCTCGATTACTTCGCCATTCTCGTTAGTGACACGCATGGGCAGTACCGGCGAGTAGCCGCCTTTCCCGATTTCTTTCAGGATACACAGGGGCAAATCTTCAATCATTTCTTGGGTAAGCCCAAAGCGGGCCAATGTCGGATAAGGCAGTTCGTTGAACTCAAATTGTTCTTTTTTCATATTCTGAACGATGTTATAAAATTATACTCAGCAAATATAGAGCGATTTCTTATCTGATGACTAAAACATTTCTTTATAAGTGATTATAAAGTGGTATTTTTAATGTTTTGAATATGATTTTTCGCAAATAATCATATTCAAAATTGATTAAATAGTTATATTTGGAGAAAAAACAGTCGGCAATGGACAGACCATAAGAAGAGCGTGCTAACTTTGCTGCCATGAGAAAGATTTTATTATTGATGATGACGGGTGTCTCATTATGTATCACGCCAGCCAAAGCACAATTCAATACCGTTGCCGTTACCCCAACACGCTACAAGATGGAGGTATTGGATATGGGGGTAGACCAAGCGGAACCGGCATCCGAAAGCGAGATTTCCGTACAGGAAGTTTCAACAGGTATCCCGGTATCCGCAGATATGGATAAGAAAAAGTGGATGGATCGTTACTTGAGTGTAAGTTACCCGTTACGTTATATCAAGGTCACTTCGCCTTATGGCTACCGTAAGGACCCGTTTACGGGAAAGAGTAAATTTCATGGCGGACTGGACTTGCGCGCACGTGGCGACAAGGTGATGGCCATGATGGAGGGTGTGGTCGTGAAGGTCGGACAGGACAAGACTTCCGGCAAGTATGTAACCTTGCGGCATGGTAGGTACACCGTCAGTTATTGTCATCTCTCTAAAATTCTTATCGTCAAAGGGGCAATAGTTCATCCTCGTGATGTGGTTGGCATTACCGGCTCCACAGGACGCAGCACCGGCGAACACCTGCATATCACCTGCAAACTCAATGGCAGGAGTATCAGCCCCTCGCTTATATTCGATTATATCCAATCCATCCGGCAGGAGTGTATATCAGCATTGGCAGGTTTGTAAAAGAGAAGTGAAAAGGGCTGAAAACGTTCCGGTTACTTTGTCATCCGTTCAATAATATGGGCAATATGGTTGCCCCAGACGTGTATTTGTACAAGGAGCATCGAAGGCATGGAGAGCGTCTTGCCATAGAAGATAGCCGCCACTACTTTGCCACCGCACCGTTCTATCTCTTCCTTGTAATCCACCACGCTTTGCCCGGTTGTCAGCACATCATCTATGATGATAATCTCTTTCCCTTTGATTTTTCCAGTAATGAGGTAGTTTCGTTCGAGGATACGCTTCTCTCCACCTTTGGCCTCATGCAGGCTTTCTCGTGCATCGCAAATATCAACGTCGTACAGTCCTGAAGTTAAATCCTGTCGGTGCTTTCCGATGTACCAGTCGAGCCGTTTGAACCGTTGACCGTATTTTATCCAGTTGCTACACGGCATGAACATTATATGGTAAGGTCTCTTTTTCAGTTGCAAGGCATTCATACACGTTTTAAAGAACTCGATTCCGTGTATATCTCCTTGTTTGAACTGGTAGATGGAATGGCAGAAAGCCCTCTGTTCATCATTGAGTAGCGCATTGTATCGTGACGGATAGTAATATCCGTAAAAGGAGATTCGGATGCCTCGTAACTTGAACGGCTTATGGGGAGAATGGCCATCAAACCGTTCGGGATGCAAGAGACAGAACATACGGCAGGCTTCCCGATGACCGGCCATTACCGCCAGACGACAGTAACGTTCACGTTCCTCGCTTTTTTCGGTCAACCGTGCGGCGGCGAATGCCGCTTCTCCTGCTTTTCGTCGCCAGTAGCCGATAATATACCACAATGTCCCAATTGTGAAAAGCAGGAGTATGAACAATAGTCTTGCATTCATCGTATTTTTATTTGAATGAAGCAGCCCGTTTCAATCTGGTTATTTACAACATTACGGTGTATTTCGACATAATCGGATATGGGGGTTATGGCTTCATTACTTATATCAAATTCGTTTTCACTCACTTGCAAAGTTAGTAAAATCGTGGCACTAATCTAAAATAGCACCGATAATTTATAAGTCATATCACTTTTATATCATAAAGTCTTACCCATACAATTTCCTCTTTTAATTGTACATGCTCAACTTTTATAGAAGATGTTCGCCCTGACCGGTACACGGCAAATGGCATACAAGTCTGCTATATGCTGTGTACCCGTCTTTGGGGCAAAGCAAGGACGATGGCACATTTGCCACAAGTGTCAATCAAGCCAATCTGTTGTCCTTGCAGCGACCTCTGCTATCTGTTCTTTTGTAACCGGCAATGCCGTCTGTTTGTTTTTATAGCTTCGCCCCACACCATCAGCGGAGCGTCACAGGACTTGTCCGCAAGAGACATTCACTCACCTTATGGCAGCAGAGCTGCTATGGGGTGAGTGAAAGACTCTTTACGGAAGCCAAACATGAAAAGACCGTACACCTCGGTCACAAACTGCCAAGGCTTACGCTTCGCCAGATTTGAGACTAAGTTGTACGGTCACTTCATCGGGAAGTTTGGACCGGCAAGCCACAGACGCTCCACTGCCCACCCATTCCTTTTATAAATCTTGCACCTATTCTACATGTCTATATGACAACCGCCTGTAGTAAGAAAGCATATTCTGTTTGTCGGTTAGCTCTGCTGTAGTCATATTTTCCGCAAAGTAAGCCGCCTTTTACCAAACATCAAATCGCCACTATCGCTGGAACGAAAAATCTTCCTCTGACACGTCAGAGCGTATTTCTTGTCCCCGTTTTGTCTTATCGGTATTCTTGGGCGGCAGTTGATGGCAGAAAATATCCCTCAGCAGGCTGAACAGCCTTCAAAAAGAGGGAAAAAGAAAAATTATCAGAGTTATGGCAAAGACGATAGACATAGAACTTCAAAAACAGTTGGACAAGCCACAGGCATGGTTCTGTAAGTATTTTCCTGCACGCATACGCAATGTGAGTGAGCGTGAGATAGCAGACCGCAAGTTAGTCTTTGATTTCAAGGATGGACGGGCATACGAAGAGGTTGCTCAACGCACGGCAGCCAACATGACCGAACGTTATGGAACATCATGTACTAACATTGTATTTTCTCCCGTACCGGCATCCACCGATAAGAAGAACGAGATACGTTACAAAGCATTCTGCCAAAGAGTATGCGAACTGACGGGAGCTATCAATGGTTATGACCATGTATCAGTGAGTGGTGAGAGGCTAACCATTCACGAAAACCGTAAGGCAGAGAAAGAAGTCCGTAAGGTAAACGTCATTGAGTTTGATTCGGCTTTTTTCAACGGCAGGTCTGTGGTAGTCTTTGATGATGTGATAACCAAAGGGCTGAGTTATGCTACCTATGCCAATCAGCTTGAAAGCCTTGGTGCTAATGTACTCGGAGGTATATTCCTCGCAAGAACCCATTACAAAGTGAAATAATATGACCCAGACAAAGTATGATAAGGCAGTGTCCGTTTGCTTCAGTGGACACCGCAATATTCCATTCCTATACAGGAAGCAACTGAAGCTGCAATTAAAGGCAGCGATAACCAAGGCATACGCTGGAGGTTATCGTCATTTTTACTGTGGTTGTGCCATGGGGTTTGATATGCTGGCGGCAGAAGTTGCCCTTGCGTTGCAGTCCGAATTGTCAGGTCTGCAAGTTATTGCCGTAGTACCGTATCGCGGACAATCCGAGCGGTGGAACGATGCGATGAAAGCCCGGTATGATACTATTCTCTGTAACTCGGATGATGTTATCATCCTGAGCGAACACTACTACCATGGCTGTTTGCTTCGACGCAACGACTATATGGTTTTTCACAGTTCGTCTCTTATTGCCTGGTATGACGGAAACCCCAAGGGTGGTACGTTTTATACTTATCGTAAGGCTACAGCGAATGGACTAAAAGTTCTAAATCTCTATGGCAGCTCAATCGTATAACAGCCATCTTGTTTTCGCATATTCCGAGCCGTAGCGGTGACTCCTTTGCCATTCATGTAAAGGCTGTTTTGTCAGCCATAGCGTGATATGGCAAAGTACGCTATTAGTTCTGATGTATTGCCCGGCTTTACCTATGTGCCGGTTTAGTTGGTGTGCTGTATTTTTATATCTTCGGAGGCTCCATCCTCCTTATGTCTTTCTCTACCTTTTTTAGTATTCGGCTTAAAAAGTAATATACTTGCCTTACTTTTCGCCTATTTAGCATGTTTAGGGCACGTCTTTTATAATAAAAGTGCAGCAATTGGTTGCTACACTTTTGCTATAATATCTATTTGTCATATTAGACCTTCCCGTACACCGTCCTCATTTTTCCGTCCACTAGCACCTTATTTGACCGCACAATCCAAGCTCTGCCGTCATTCAATCCGCATTCCAATGCCTTTTCGCCACCGCCGATTAGTACCGGAACGGTTGTCACTGTGATTTCGTCCGCCAGCCCGTTATCCAAGAGTAAAGCCCCGATTTCCTCACCGTAAGCCACCACCATACCGTCGCCGTCTTCCTTCATCTGTCTCAGTTCTGCCACTGCATCTCCTTGGATAAACTTCACTCGTTCATTCTCCGTCAGGTCGATGCCGCCGTTCGTCACAACCAAAGTCTCTTTCGCCGTAATCGGCCAACCCAAATGGTTCATATAAATACGCAGGTAAGTTTCTTCGTCAATCAGCACACAACTGGAGGCATCCACAGCCGCATCAAAATGCTTGTCCGAAGGAGCCGGACAACCGTCGATGGACTGGTACACGTGCAAGGAAATCTGTTTCATATTCAATGTGTTTTTAAGAATTATGTCCACCTTGCACCCTAAAGGACAGCATGAACCCACGCTATTCCAAGACGTTCAGTGAACGTATAATATATATCAATCTCCGCCTGTTTCCAAGCCGAGTATGAATCTTCCATGTCACGACAATGACCGTACCCGAAAGTACCGTCTGCTGTCTTCATTTTGACAAAGATAACGAAAGATTGGCGGATAAGCAAACAAAAAACATTGTTTTTCTGGTTGCCTGTTCCGAACTGCATTCTGCCTTATCAAAAAGACTTACTCATTCCCTATGATTTAATACAGTCGTCATTCTGCAATTATCAAGAGATGGGCCAATCCATCCGATTCCACCTCCCTTTATAGTTCACCTTCCTCCGATATAGTACGGGCAATCCGTTCCGGTTGTCCGTTACCCTGTTTTAACACCCCTGTTTTACAGTTTTATTCATCCCTTTCTATTTGATTGTCATTTATTATCGTTTTGCTGCTGCCGTGCAACCTCTCGTGGACTTATTTTCCCGCAAAGGTAATAGGCTGCTCCAATCTTGCCAATGCCGGCGTTCCACCGCGAGTGAGCCGCAAAAATCTTCCTCTCCGTCTGTCGAGCGTATTTTTCCGCATCAGCCTTGTCAGATTGTTTCCGCCACCTTTTGGAGGCAGAAAAATAAATCCCAAAGGTCGCAAACAGGTTGAACAAAGGGAAATAGTAACAATAAAAACAAAAATAACATTATGAAAACAGAGATTAGGCAGAATGGCAAAGTGATACTATCGAGTACAGACGATATATCCATTTCGATGATTTTCAAAAACTTATGTGGTAAGAACTTTTCTGGAAACGACTATCAAAACTATCTCAGAACAGTTTGTCAGGATATTGGTGTTACGACGGGGGCGATTGAGTATTATGCCGACAACGTTTTGATTGAGAAAGCAACTATTCCTGAATTTTAAAAACTATATACAATGAAAAGGAAAGAGAAAGCAGCAGTAGATGAATTTGTTGCCCTTGTAGGAGGCAAGACATGGGAGCCTGTACGACATAAATGTATGGGTAAATGGAGTGGTATGACCGATTACGGTTTTGTCATAGACGGACGGATAACGCTCTTTGTTTCCAATAGTATGGCATACTTTAAGAAACGGATTCGTGAGTGGATTAAGTCGATACATACTTTTGAAGCGAAGAAAGATTGCTACCTCCGCTTGCTACGTGAACAAATTGAAAAGGACAACGACAAGGCAAAGGACGAAAAGTTAAATCCTGTCAGACTGATAGACATTGGCATCTTATCCCCCGAAAGCAATAGCCCGTTTGATTTTTTTACCCCTTATGTGTTAGTCGAAATAAACGGCAGGCGGTTCAAGCATCAAACAGCGGAGTTAAGTTGCGCTATTATGGTGGATAGTTTGGCAGGATACCTTGAAGAATGCAACTGCAAGGATATATACACGGCAAGGGCAGTGCGTACACCTGACTACATTTTTTGCGGTGTGCGGTTTGACTCCCGTGATAATATGTATAAGATTGGAAAGTAGAGATTAATGATGTCTGAAGAAGTTATCACTTACAACGATAACTCCAGTCGTTTTAAAGGACGGCATCAGCATTTGACCTACTAAATACATAAGTTCCCAATTTACGATTGGAAACTTATGTATTTTTCTGTATGGAAAACTAATCAAATAATCGCTGACTTATCATCCAGTCATTAAGCACGTCCGGATCTACACGATTTGTAAGATTCACATTTTTACTCAAACAACCGATTTTCTCACCTCTTAAATAAATAACTGGTGGGGTTAATGTATTCGGATTGTATGGACTTAATGATGAACTGGGACTTCCATATATGGAATACCGATTCTTGAAAGATATACTTGAAAAGTGACTACCGTATATATTCTCGTTGTTGGATATGGAATCAGGAGTAGATGTGTTCAACGACAATCTGCCTAAATACAAACCGTCATTTGCCAATAGAAACGATTCTTTCCTTGAAATTCTGGTATCTAAACCTATTCTATCCATTCCCTATGATTTAACGCCATTATTTAATAATGCCATAACGTCTTTTAGTTGCATTATCGAACACCTCTGTCTCTCTTAGAAACTGCATTACCCGTTCCCTGTCTTCGGAAATCAGGCAACCTTTCAGTTTTCCGTTCTTTTCCGTGATTTTTAATTTTGAAAGCTCAAATATATCGGAACAATCCAGCCAACTGTCATAGTCCAGAATATCACGATAGTTCCGAACCATCAAAGGATATTGGCAGTCCAGTAGCTCTTCCGACCTCTTGGAAGAGTCTATTTCCGAATTTATCAGTAAGGCACCGATAGCGACACCTTCCGGAGTAAAGCCGATAATAACAATATATTTATTGCGGTCTTTATATCCGTCTTTTAGTATCAGTCCGTCCTCTTCGTCCAAGGGGACATAAATAATGTCACCAATTTTGACTGATGACATATCTACTTGCTCAGCTTTGGCCATTATAGCTTTCAGCTTTTCCAATGCACCGGTTTTGTCGTCCATTTGATTTAAGATAAAGCGTTCTTGACAATCTGCTTTTCTCGGATATAATCTACCATGTCCTTGGTAGCTTTTCCTGCCCGGGCTATATCTATAATGGTAATGAAGTTTTTTTGAGGATCATCCTGAATGCGTGTCATCGCTTCTTCCCATGCCGAGTCATGCGACAAATCGGACAAGTCATAAGGGTCTGTATCCTTATATTTAGCGATAGCAGCGTCAAGACAACGTTTGTTGGCACCTGATATATAGTCCATATCGGGTACGGCAGAAGTATATACCTTCTTGTCACGAACCTCTATGTCTGAAAGGAACTCGTCAAAATTCCCATCCAAGGGTTTGCCTTCTGCAATTTGCAGTGCCTTGTAGGTATAGGCTGGCACCGGGCCATGCTTCAATGCTCTGAAAGAGTCTTCGACAATCACTTTGCCATATTTGACAAGATGGTCCTGTTGGGCAAAATAAAGTATTTTAAATAACTTTATATAGTCCACTCCTTGAGTGAAACTCTGCATGATGTAGAGTACCACTGCTCTTATTTTAGCAATCTGTATAGCTGTTTTCATTTCAAAAAAATCTATGCGATTACAAAGATACAACTAATTTGCTGAATAATACGCTCATGATACAAAAAAAATAGTCCGTTGCATTTTTTTACGACATTTAATATAGTCGTCATTCTGAGAGTAATAGTCTGCAATTATCAAGAGATGGGTCAATCCACCCGATTCCACCTCCCTTTATAGTTCACCTTCCTCCGATTATAGTACGGGCAATCCGTTCCGATTGTCCGTTACCCTGTTTTAACACCTCTGTTTTACAGTTTTATTCATCCCTTTCTATTTGATTGTCATTTATTATCGTTTTGCTGCTGCCGTGCAACCTCTCGTGGACTTATTTTCCCGCAAAGGTAATAGGCTGCTCCAATCTTGCCAATGCCGGCGTTCCACCGCGAGTGAGCCGCAAAAATCTTCCTCTCCGTCTGTCGAGCGTATTTTTCCGCATCAGCCTTGTCAGATTGTTTCCGCCACCTTTTGGAGGCAGAAAAATAAATCCCAAAGGTCGCAAACAGGCCGAAAAAAGGGAAAAAAAGAAAGGTTAAATTATGAGTTACAACAAATTGAAATCATTGGTAGCGAACGTGGAAGCCATAGAAACGGCAATGAAAATCCAAGTTCAAGGCAGGCAGGCCACTGCGGAAGAAAAAGAAATTTTATCCCGATATTCTGGTTTCGGGGGTATCAAAGAAGTGTTGAATATAGGTACGGACAAGCCCATAGGTGGTGATATGCAAGAACCGATACAAAGATTGCAGGAGTTAATCAATGCTTACCCTCATTTCACAGAACCCATGCGATACAATGTCATAGAGGGTATCAAAGCATCTGTACTGACAGCATTTTACACTCCTAAATTCCTTGTTGATGCAGTGGTGCGGCAGATACACGCCACGTTCAGCGAAAACGGCCTCAAAATGCGTTCATTTCTCGAACCGAGTGCAGGTATAGGCGGTTTTCTGCCCATAGCCATGTCCGGCACGTATGACTATGCCATAGAGAAAGATCTCATTTCGGGGATGATACTTTCCCTGCTCCATGAGAACACGCTAACACGGACGGCTGCATTTGAAACCATTGGAGAACAAGGTTTTGAGCATACAACTTTCGATATCATAGCCTCCAACATCCCGTTTGGCAATTTCCGGGTATTCGATGCGGAGCTGTGGAAGAAAGGCGGTATGTACGAACAGGCCACCAAGACCATACACAACTACTTTTTTGTCAAAGCGATGGAGTTGTTGAATGAGGGTGGATTATTGGCTTTCATCACATCGAGGGGCATAGCCGACACGCCCGGTAACAAGTTCGTGCGTGAATATCTTGTAAATCATGCAGACCTGATAAGTGCAATCCGTCTGCCCGATATGCTTTTCATGCAGACAAGCGGTATAGAGGTAGGCAGTGACCTGCTGATATTCCAAAAGCACACGCACAAGACGGTACTCTCACAACGGGAACAACTGTTTTTACAAGTAGGCAGGGAAAAGGCGGACGCCATAGGCACAATGACCGAATACGCCAACAAATTGTTTACCATGCCGAAAACTACCCTTGCAACAGGTAGCCGCATTGTACAGAACCAATACGGAAAATATGTGCGCAAATACCAATGGCAGGGAAATGAAAATGCCATGTCGCAATATCTCGCTGCACTGCTGAAACTCGACTTTGGCCGATATTTCCGCAAAAGTCTTTTCACAGGGAACGGACAGGGCAGCGAACATATGCAAATGTCCCTTTTCGGGAATGTAGCGATGAAACAAGTAGTAAAAGGTAAACGAGCCTACACGGATGGGGTGGAAGCATGGATGAAAGATGGCGCAATGGTACTGTTTGAGGGCCAGGTGGGTACTATCCAATATCGAAAATCAAGTCTTTATCAAGAGGTAGCCATTGATTTTGTGCCGGTGGACGAGGGTAAGGTCAATACAGATAGGGCGAAAGATTATTTTCCTATACGCAAAGCATACTTTGAACTGTCAATCAAAGAAAGGGAAGAACAAAAAGAGGATAACGGATTGCGTAGAGAGCTGAACGCTCGATACGATGCCTTTGTTGCCAAATGGGGCTGTTTCCACGAGAACGACAACAAGGAGTTTATCATGCTTGACAGCCTCGGCGTGGAAGTCTTTACAATAGAAATGCAGCTTGGAAAGGATTTAGTCAAGTCCGACATCATGCGTGAACCTGTGGCGTTCAAGAAGATAGACCCGAACAAACGGCTGACACCGATTGAAGCGTTGGCAAGCTGCTTGAATTTCTACGGCAGGGTTGATATGGACTACCTGATGCAGTCCACGGATAGTGCCGAGGAAGAAATCATCGGCGACCTCAAAGGTGAAATATTTTACAATCCCGCTATCGGGGAGTGGGAGCACAAAGGCAAGTTCCTTTCAGGCAATGTCATAGCCAAATGCAAGGAGATAGGTTCTTACTTATCCGAACTCACGGACAGGGAAAAAGATTGGACGGAAACTGCTGTAAAGGCTTTGGCGGATGTGACACCCGAAGCGATACCCTACGAGGAACTCGACATTAACATGGGTGAGCGTTGGATTGACACTAAGTTATATGCCGATTTTGCAACTGAACTTTTCGAAACCGAGACAAGTGTCATGTATTTCGATGTGAACGACACCTACATGGTACGCCTGCAAAGTTACTCTCCGGTGGCTTACAACACCTATTTCGTTCGTAACTATGACGGTGGGGATTTGTTTGTTCATGCCCTGCATGATACTGTACCTGAAATCACGAAAGAGATATACCGCAATGGTGATAAGGTGCGTGTACCAGACGAGGAAGCCATACAGGAGGCAGCCACCAAGATACAGGAGATTAGAGACCGTTTCAACCGCTGGCTTGACAGGCAGCCGATAGAGGTTCGGGACGAGCTGGTGAGGGTGTATAACGAGCGTTTCAACTGCTATGTCAGGCCGCACTATGACGGTTCGGCACAAACCTTTCCGCAGCTCTCTTTCGAGCAATTTCCATATGATAGCCTCTATCCCTCACAGAAAGATGCTATCTGGATGATTAAGCAGAACGGAGGCGGTATCTGTTGGCACGAGGTAGGCACAGGCAAGACGATGATAATGTGTGTTGCCGCCTACGAAATGAAACGTCTCGGATTGGCACACAAGCCGCTTATTATCGGGCTGAAAGCCAATGTACACGAAATCGCCGATACGTTCCGTAAGGCATACCCTACGGCCAAAGTTCTCTATCCGGGCAAGGACGATTTTACCGCTGCCAACAGGCAAGAGGTCTTTTCAAAAATCAAGAACAACAACTGGGACTGCATCATACTCACGCACGACCAGTTCGCCAAGATACCGCAGTCAGAAGAGACCATGATAGATATATTCACGGAAGAGCTTGCCGATGTAGAACGTAACCTTGAATTTTTGGAGCAGTCCACTATGCGTTACCGTAGCGGAAAGATGCAGGAGGGGTTAGAAAAGCGCAAACAGAACCTTGGGGCTAAATTACAAGAACTGCGTATGAAAATCAATAATCGGAAAGACGATGCTGTGGACTTCCACACAATGGGAATAGACCATATTTTTGTAGATGAATGCCATATTTTCAAGAACTTAATGTTCCAGACACGCCATAACCGTGTGGCAGGTATCGGCAACACCAAAGGCTCTCAAAGGGCAATGAACCTCTTGTTCGCCATTCGTGACATCCAACTTCGTACAGGTCGTGACCTTGGGGCTACGTTTCTGTCGGGTACAGTGGTGGTAAATGCACTGACCGAACTATATGTGATGTTCAAGTATTTGCGTCCGCAGGAGCTTCAACGGCAACGGATTAGCTGTTTCGATGCGTGGGCAGCCATATTCACAAAGAAAACGGCAGATTATGAGTTGAACGTGACAGGCTCGGTGAAGCGCAAAGAGCGTTTTCGTACTTATATCAAAGTACCGGAACTGGCAATGTTCCTGCGTGAGATTACGGATTACCGTACAGCCGACATGATAAATCTTGATGTGCCTGAGAAGAACGTGCGTTTCCTCTCTTATCCCCTGACAATTGAACAGGAGGAAATGATAGGACGTTTGGTATCTTTTGCCGGTAGCGGCCAGTGGGAGGACTTGGGGCTTGACGTTCCGCAACCTGACAACCTCGACAAGGCGAAAATGTTGGTTGCGACCAATGTAGCCCGAAAAATGGCTCTTGATATGCGCTTGTTGGGTTGCAAGTTCAAGGATGATGCCGATAATAAGGCTTCTATCTGTGCGAGGACAATCTATGATTACTATATACGCTCGAATGGTAATCGGGGTACACAGTTCGTGTTCAGCGACCTTGGTACATACAAACCGAACGAATGGAACATATATACCGACATCAAAGAAAAGTTGGTACGGCTCGGTATTCCTGCTGATGAAATACAGTTTATCCAATGCGCCACTACCGAGAGGGCAAGAAAAAAGCTGTTTGAAGAAATGAACAACGGCAAGGTGCGAGTTCTTTTTGGAAGTACGACCATGTTAGGTACAGGAGTGAACGCCCAACAAAGGGCTGTGGCGGTGCATCACCTTGAAATACCTTGGGTGCGACATGAAGTCGCATAGATAATTGTTGGAATGATACTTACGGGTATCAGCTTTAACCCGCTGTTCCGTCAGCGGTAGCCTACCGACCGATGCACCTTAATGTTGTATTAAGCGGTCGGGACGAAGTACACTTTCGCAAGACAAGACAGAACCGTGAGGGGAAGTCAAGTACGGTTAGTATCATACCGTAGAGTGGCGAGGCTGGATAGTATGGTTAGCGCAAGCGAACTGTTAGTAAACTTCGTAATGTCACGAAAGAGTGTAAGATACTGGCACACTCTACCCAAAAGGGAAGCGGTCGGTTAATCCTCTCCATGGTAGGATTACACGGATATAAGCACCGCCGGAGGATGAGACAGAACCTAACCTATCCGTTAGTTATCTATGTGGAACATGGTAAGCCTGTATATCTCCTGTCATGTAAAAATGACAGGTAAGCTGACAGCAATGAAAGCCGAATGGTGTGCAGGTATAAGATAACAGAAAAAGCGAATGCCGTTCTGTAATGGAGCGGATACGGATTGAACCGACATCACGGGCTGATGTGGGCGACATCATCCGACACGAAAGTGGGCAGACTTCTGTGACGACATTAGGTAGGCAATCAAACCGAATGTTGTCAAATGGTGATTCTTTACAATTAACTTTTAGAACTTTCAAAAGGAGGAAAGCAAATGAACGAAAACAAGACATCGTGTGCGCCTGCTGACAATCAGCAAACACTTTGGGACAGAATAGACTGGACTAAAGCGGAGTTGGCTGTCAGAAAGCTACAAGCACGAATTGTAAAGGCTCAGAAGGAAGGCAGATACAACAAGGTGAAAGCCTTGCAGTGGACGCTGACCCACTCTTTTTACGCAAAAGCCTTAGCCGTAAAGAGAGTTACTTCTAACGGAGGTGGCAACACCCCCGGAGTGGACATGGAAACATGGGAGAAACCCGAAGCAAAAACACAAGCGATAAGCGAACTCAAACGCAGAGGCTACCAGCCGAAGCCATTGAGAAGAGTCCACATCAAAAAGAGTAATGGCAAACTGCGACCGTTGGGAATACCGACAATGAAAGACAGAGCCATGCAAGCACTCTACCTTATGGCATTAGAACCAGTGTCGGAAACAACAGCCGACTCACGTTCATACGGTTTCCGCAAGGAACGCCGCTGTATGGACGCGGTAATGCAATGCCATAACATTCTCCGAAAAGGCTATTCTCCCGAATGGATTCTGGAGGGTGACATAAAGGGGTGCTTCGACCACATCAGCCATGAATGGCTGCTTGCCAACATCCCTATGGACAAGGCAATACTCCGAAAATGGTTGAAATGCGGCTATATCTTCAACAAACAGATGTTCCCGACAGAGGAGGGAACGCCACAAGGTGGCATTATCTCTCCCACGCTTGCCAATATGACATTGGACGGATTGCAGAAAGTCCTTGCAGAGAAATATAAACGAGTTAGAATCAAAGGTAAGTTATATTCGCCAATGGTGAATCTTGTCCGTTACGCTGATGACTTTATAATTACCTGCGAGAACCGTGAAACTCTTGAAAAGGAAATCAAGCCATTGGTAGCCGACTTTATGTCTGAAAGAGGTCTGACCTTATCAGAAGAAAAGACGGTGATAACCAATATCCGTGACGGTTTCGATTTTCTCGGTTTCAACATCCGCAAATTCGGCAATGAAATATTGACCAAGCCGACCAAGAAAGCCGAAAAACGCTTTATGGAGAATATCCGTAAGGTGACAAAAGGTCATAAGGGTTGCAAGCAGGAATCATTAATCAGGATGTTGAATGCTAAAATTCGAGGATGGGGAGCATATTATCAGCATGGGGCGACACGTGATTCTTTTCACAGAATCGACCATCAGATATTTCTCGCCTTGTGGCAATGGGCTAAACGCCGTCATTCCAAGAAAGGGAAACAGTGGATAAAAGACCGCTATTGGCACAATATCCGAGGGAACAGCTGGACTTTTGCGGCTAAGTTCAAGAAATCAAACGGCAAAGAAGACCAACTTACCTTGTTGAAACTGGCATCTTCGTTTCCTTTTCTGCAATATACGCAGATAAAGGGGGACATGAATCCGTTTGACGCAGACTGCCGCCTGTACTTCAATAAAAGAATGAAGTCAAAGATGCTTGTGACGCTGAAAGGACGTAAATCCCTGCTTTACCTATGGGAAAAGCAAGGTCGGAAATGTCCGATATGTGGTGAACCGATTGACACGCATAAGGCATGGAATGTAATGCCGACCGTACAAGACGGACGGAAATGCAATCTGTTGGTTCATGATGAATGTTTCAAATTATCCCGTAAAAACAATGGAAACAAGAAGTAGGATGAGCCGGTCTCTGCACACGAACAGAGACTTTGAAAAGCTTGAGCCGTATGAGGGGAAACCCTCACGTACGGTTCTGAGGGGGGAAGAGGGCAGTAATGCCCTTGACCTACCCGATCGACCTGCTGACATGGAGCAACGCAATGGCAGGGCAGTACGCAAAGGCAACACCGTAAAGCTGTGGGGTGGCAATGTGGTGAATATCGTAATTTATGGTACGGAAAAGACCCTCGATGCCTACAAGTTTAATCTGTTGAAAAACAAGCAGATGTTTATCAATCAAATTAACAACGGCACAATTGCCGTGCGCCGTATCGACGAGGGAGGCATGGATGAGGACAGCGGTATGAACTTCGCCGAGTTCGTGGCTATTCTGTCAGGCAATAACGACTTGCTGAACAAGACGAAGCTCGACAACAAGATTATGCAGCTTGAAAAGGAACAGGCTATTTTCAAGAAAGAACGCATCCGTGCCGAGCGTAAAATAGCTGCCTGTCAGGAAGAAGTCGAAAAGGCAAAGCGTACTGAGGCCGATTTCAAGAGGGATTTGGAATACATCAACTCGTATAATGGGGCAAAGGCAACCCTGCTTTTAAACTTACCGCAAGCCAGTACCGAGGAAGTTGGTCGGGAGTTGCACCGTATAGCCAAGACCTACCGCAACGGAGCGTATGGCACAGTTGGCACGTATGCAGGACTGAACTTGTTGGTACATAGCGAGTATAATATGGACGGTACGTTTGACCGCAATACATTCTTTGTAGAGGGTATAAGTGGGTTGAAATACCGATGCGGCCTAAGCGGTGCGCTGCCGCTTGGTTTCGTTGAGTCGGCGCAATATCCGCATGGAGCATTAAGCAAATTGCCCTCTCTTATCGAGAAGCAACAAAAGGCGGTAGAGCGGATAGAAAGCGAAATTCCTACATTGCAGAAAATCGTTTGTCGCCAGTGGAGCAAGACTGATGAGCTGTCAAGGCTCAAACAGGAATGCAAGGAACTCCAGCACAGGATTGATGAAAGTCTGAAAGAGGTCGAACAACCACAGGCTGCCAAACACGAAGCTATTGCCGAAGCTGCTTGACATAATCATAATTTAACCGTTCCCTCTGCATGGTCGCGATGACCGGGCAGAGGGATTTTTTTGCGCTCCGGTCTGCCGACGGCTTTACTCTTTTATGGCATCCTTCCTCCCTTTATAGCCTCCCGATTCCCCGCCGCCACCCGTTTCCCTTTATAGCCCTCATATCCTCTATTTTAGCCCAATAGGGAGAATGACCTTTCATCGCATATCCGTTTTTTGCGATACGTCATTTTTAGCTTCTACATTGGTGGCAATGTATCACTTTTGCCTTCACACCTCCTAATAGCTTCAAGCAAGGCATCTTTTAACCTTATGAAGGCAAGTTTATCCACTCCTTTTGATATACTGATTTCATTACCGACCAAATCTTTCAACTTGAGTAAACAAGGAACATCTGCCTTATATCTGTCTCCCACATCTTGTAAATCATAGTCAAAATTATAATGATAAGCAAGAAATTGCGTAAAAGTATTTCTGCTTTTATTACTTAGTTTGCAGATAGCATCAAAAAGAGCATTGGCATCTTCATATGCAAATATAGCACGAAGTTCGTATGTACAACTTTTATCTGGATAAGGCAATCTGTCTATAATTATAAGTTGTTCTACTGTTCCTTCAGTCAAATTACGCAGTGCTTTTTGCATTTGATCCGGCAACTCATTTATCTTTGATTTCATCTTCTGCAAGAAATAGTCCACAATATCATCCGTTATTGGGGTCTTGGAATCTGTGGTTACATAATTACATCCACTAATAAAAAGCCCTCTTAGCTGATAAAGTTCCTCTAAACTGGTTTGACTATTAATTATTTCTGCTATTCTTACTTTTATTAAAGAGACATAAGCCTGTATAAAATAGAAAATGCCAATAGCGTGAAAATATGATAGATACGCAATACTATAACCAAGTTGATAAGCGTCTTTTATCTCTCTATCCAATATGGATGTTATAGTGTCCTGACAAATACTTTCAAGTTTTTGCTGCTCCATATCGAAAAAGCCGGATAACATTTCCCAAGGTTTCAATTCTTTTTGCTTATCCCTTATCTCCGTAACAATAAATTCTACAAGTGGAGCACCTGTAATAATATAGTGTATAATAGCCGTAACATACTCCGGATTTAAGACATCATAAATTAGCTCATTGTTTAAAGAGTGATATTTTTCCCTTAGATGCTGTATCCTTTGCTTATCCTCATTATTATCTTGGAGTAGAGAAATCCGACAATCTCTACTCCAATTACAAATTACCTCTTTGTTCTCACTATTATTATACTCTGCATACACAGCAATAAATGATCCAAGAATATTCTTAAGAAAGATATTATCCTTTTCAACCAGTTCGGGAGGAAGTTTGTTTAAGTGGCTTTTAAAATCATATAAACATTGTCTCAAAACCCGTAAGTTGTCGGATTTTGTACACTTAAAACAGGCAATAATGAAATCACGCATTTCTTTCAAATAATCGGATACCGGTACTTCGCCAAGGAAGTATTCGATGGCTTCTTCTATGTCAGGTTGTATTTCAAATTCCCTGCCTATGGTCTTTTCCTTAAACTCATCCCATACAGCCTTGGGAAGTTCTTCAAGGTGGTTCTCATCTCCAATTACGACAACATGACAATTACAATGCTCTACAAAATAGTTGATAAAGCCTAACAATTCCTTCATCTCTATCAGGCACCTTTCGATGTCATCGAATATCAGAAACTTTACACCTCTTATACTGTCGTCTTTCACTTGTAGTAACGACAACGAATCCAGTGTTGCGGAAAATGAACCATCCTCTTTAGAGTCTTCATTAAAATCCATACTCGTCTTGAAGACTACCTTACCGGCTAATTTCAAAACTCCCTTTATGAAACGCCCCGTTTTCGAATAGAAGAAAGGATTTAATTCCCTATCTATAGCTGTCTTGATGTCATTCACGCTATCCATTCCATAGGTCGAAATATAGATGGGCTTTAGCGTAATTTCCCCGTCGGTATCTGCGGTCTCATCAAACCTCTTCTTCCATTCTTTTATAAGATGAGTTTTGCCACATCCCCATTTTCCTTTCAGCATCACGGCATACTGAGGATTAGTATTATCAGCATAGCTGTTTAAAAAATCAAGAATCAAAGTATTCATACCCTTGTTATTAACATAATTCTATTTTAACTCCATTGGAAAACAAAAATGTAGCAATAAGAATATTAAATATGAAAAAGTAAACGACGCTGCAAATCCATTATCACCACATCCACAATGAACAAAGTTAGTGATATTTCTTAATACAATAATATCCAAACAACTATATTTCATGTTTCTTCTTTGAAAAATTCAATAAAGGCTTGCAGGAATCGTCAGTCTTACCATTGATTGCTTAAATATGCGTTTCCTATCATAATAATATCCGCAGAAAATGTGATGGTGGAATACATTTGGCGTTTCCTGTCAACATTGTAAACCTCTTTGTAATATACGATATACGCATATTTGAACTCCACGACACGAAAGATTGAATTATCCTTAGTGTTGTAATAAATCACCTTGCCGCTTATCGCTTTGAAAGGACTGTTTACCATTGCTTCAAGAATAGTAGTTTCTCTGGTAGATTCAACGGTTATGGTAATACGTCCGCCAATAACATTTGTCACTGGCCTTCCTTTATTATCTGTCTTGCGGTTAAATTCAATATGTGATGAAATCACTTCTATATCCTTCCCTTGCAAGCACACGGTTGCCTTTAATTCTGCCATGCTGATCTTATTATTTATTATAAAACCAAGACATTTCGCCTTGGTTAAAGCAGTCAGACCGCTTTCAAGACAAGAAGGAGGATATCATATTTCGCAAATATAGAATTTTCCTTTGAACATAACAAACAATCAATTAAATTTATTAACCAGCAAAATAGAAGAAACTCTATTTACAGGCTATCCTCCCTTCTAAGTATTATTTATACAAAGTAGAGAAATGCTTGCAAGTTCAAGATGTACCACGAAATTAAGACTTGATGTAATTTTTTTCAAGCTGAGAGCCGAGCTATCCGTGTAATAGCTCGGCTTGTTTTTTTTAAAATGAGGGAAAGGTTATTTAGGCAGATGATATTTGTCCTTTATATGCTCGGCCACGTGTTCGACTTCTGGAAACAACGTTGATTTGTCTATGCCGAGGGCTTCAAGCTGCTTCCTAATCTTCCGCTTCTGCGCTTTATTGATGATGTACACTTTGTAGCTGAAGTTGAGTGATGCTGGTTGGCTTTTATTGCCATTGATACCATAAAGGAAAAATGCCCCGGACTGCCGGATTATGCGAGGATTGTCAAACATCGGTTTTACACAAAAGACTCTCTCGATATCCTTTGAGTCAATCACATTCTGAAAATGGGGTTTCTCGTACTTAATTTCATGCAGAAGATATTGGATTTCCTCTTCGGAGTTGAACTCCTTCCTATCCAGTTCTCTCAAATCTTCGATACTGAAATCTATTGGGCGTTTGGCGATATTAGAAACGACACTGACAGCATCGCTATCAAAATATTTAATATCTGACGTTTGAACTTCGAATCGGAACAGTTTTCCGTCAACGGCATCATTCTCGCACGCAAAATACAGAGCTACCAAAGGATTTGTAGTAATATCCAAGAGGCGTGTCGGCAAGGAGTAATGCTGCATCTTGACCAACTTCTCAAAGGTAGATGTACACCCTTTGAAATCAGCTGGACTTTGAGCGATAATATCTCTGAAAATTCTATTTTCATTCTGGATTAAGAATTTCTCTCGATAGATGGAGGGAATCAATCCAAAACTCTTATCTGACTGTCCTCGATAAAAGATATGGTAATCCATATCGTCCTCTAATTCGTCTTCAAGTTTCTCGAATAGAGTCCGGATGCTACCAATACTTGATGAATCACTCTCCGGTGTATAATTATATGCCTCGTATGAAATCTCCCACGGACGTTTCCCAAGAGTCTTGACTATTTTTTCTGACAACTCATTATATGATGCAAAACTATCATAAGTGTAGCCCAGTTTCTTGCTTCTTAGATACGATGAAGTGTTGGAGTCCAAAGGAACATATCTTTCCGGATTAACGTAAAATAGAACAATACTGAGCTTTCCCTTTCCGACACTTTTAATGTTCAATGCCGTTTGAAAAAGCCGTTCATCCACTTTCCCTTCTTTTACTTGTCTGAACAATTCCCATAATACATTTATATCATGCTTGTTCCTTGTCGATTTATGTGGAAACAGATGCACTTTCATCGGATGTATTGTCGGGATACCGGATACATCTGTCGGTTTTGGACAGTTCAAATTTAGCTTACGCCTTAAACCCTGTAAGATTTCGACTCTTCTTTCATCGGAATGAAACTTGTTGAGATATGAAAAGAACGTGAAGGGATCAATTTCCTCCAAAGCTATCTCCTTGCCTCTCTCCGAACCATCACGAAAGCCGGTTATGCCTATTTCTTTTAAGGTATCTATTAACTTTGGTTGGTTTTTCTTTTGTTCAATCAACCAGTCGGATAATTTTTTATATATTGGAATCCATGTGAATTTTTTGTCCATGTCTAATTAAAAGTTTATTCATCAATTGCATCACGAGCAGAAAATTGACAAGATGGTAATTACCATAACACCTTTATTATAAAATAGACAACCACATCAATGGTCATTTTAATCCTCCACTACATTATTCTACATATACTTTCAAGTCACGCATTATACATCGAAAGTCCCCTATATCCAGTGATGAAATTAATTATTATTTTATAGATTCTTAAACTCAAATATTAACCAATCAAATAAATTTGAAGCTATAAAGTCCAAATCCTGTTTTCTTACAAGAAATGAGAAAAAGTATAAATTATCAAAATAATGAGCAACCTCACAATATGGAATATGCGTAAATTCTATGTAAACCTTATAAAACCTTTTTAAGTCATTAGAAATCTTTTCCAAATCTAATGATGAATTGGTTACATCATATGATATTTCCATATAACAAGCTCCTTTATTTTTCACAATAATGAATGGGTTATGCTCTTTTTCACAATAACTCCAATATTGTTCTTTGGTTGTGCTTTCATTATTGATAACAAGATATTTCATTTTGAACGGTATTTTATATTTTTATTTGTTTTTATCTTAAAATCTGCCACGTCAGTGATGGCTTTATTTTTGTCAATTTTAGCCATATAGTGAATTTCAACTCCATTGATTGTTTGAGACATCTTTGAATATCCATTAAAGGCCTTATCTCCAATTAGAGCTGATTCAATTATAACAGTTCCATTTTCAGGATGTTTTTTTACAAAATCTAAAACAAAAGCTTCATTTTTATCTGCTGTTTTAGTTCTGCCTGTTGATTTGATTCTTTGATATTTGGGCTTTCTCGCTTTAGATTTCTTTTTAAGGCCAAATATGTCTAACCAACTATTTGTATCCTCAACATACCCATACAGATTAAGTATTCCCCCATCAAGTCCAATCGGATCTTGCGAGACATACATCCCCATCTTCGGTGAGTAGTACCTGAACCTGTTGTATGCCAGCCCTGTCTCCCGGTCATAATACTGCCCCTGAAACAGGAACGGCACCATTCCCTTGTTGCCCGTCTCCTCGATGACGTTCCCGTCCATGTCGAGCACCCGGCTCCACACCTCGTTGCCCTCGGTATCGTATGCCTCCGTCGGCGTTCCGAGCTGGTCGGTCAGTATCGAGTAGGACCTGCCTTCCTTTATCATTGCCACCGGCACGAACGACTCCTCGTCGAAGAGCCATACCGTCATGTCGCGGCGTTCCGTGTCCGTGTTCCACCTGTCCTCCACGACGGAGTATTCCCTGTGCTGCTTCCACTGGTGCAGCGGCACGTTGTCGTTCCACACCCACCGCATCACGGTCGTGCCGAAGCTCTTGGAGAGCCTGCGCCCGAGCGCGTCGTATGTGAACTCCACCTCCCTCTTGTCGGGCCGCACCACCTTTGCCAGAGAGCCGTCGGCGTTCCACCGGTATCTCCAGCGGTCCTTCTTGCCGTCAAGCCACCTTCCCGTGCCGAGGTAGCGTTCCGTCAGGTTCCCGTCCGCATCGTACTCGCAGTGCCATTCGCCGTCCTGCTCCAGCCGTCCGCCACCGAGGTAGCGGCGCAGCCTCATGTCCGGGTCGGGATACAGGTTTCCCGTCTGGTCGCTCTTCCTCCACTGCTCCCTGCCGTCGGGATATTCCGCCCTTTCGAGCTGCCCCGTCGGGGTATAGGAGTAGCGTGTCTCGCCACGCCTGCTGTCCTCCACGGACAACAGCCTGTCGGCGACGCCCCAGCGGTAGCGGCGCATGTGCCGTGTGCGCGAGTCCTTGCGTGTGCGGGCATCCACCAGACGGCCTATGTCATCATAGGCGAACGAGCGGACGACGCCTCCCGGAAGGATGCGCTCCACCTCGAAGCCCAGCGTGTCGTGGCGGTGTGCCGATTCCCACGAGCCTGTACCGTCGGCGTCGCTGCCGCCGGTGGCAGTGAACCCCTCAAGCTCCCCGTAGCCGTTGCGGGTGTAGCGCAGCGAGGCCCCCGCCGTGCTGTCGAGCGTGAGTATCCTGCCGGTATGGTCGTAGGTGCGGAGTATGGTGTTGCCGTCGGCCGTTTCCCGTGTCGGAAGTCCCAGGGAGTTGTACGCGAACTCCACCGTGCTTTCCCCCCTCGATGCCTGCACCAGCCTGCCGGACAGCCCGTAGGCGTAGGTCTGGTCGGGGTCGCCGGCCGTGGGGTATGAGACGCGCGTCACGCGCGAGCAGGCGTCATAGCCGTATTCCCTTTCCGTTCCCGACGGCAGCGTCTCCCTGACGACGCGTCCGCCCCTGTCACGCAGGTAACGACGGACGGCCCCGTCGAAGCCTTTCTCGGCGGTGACGTTGCCCACAGCGTCGAGGGCGAACTCATAGCTCTGGAGCCTCTCGTTTGTCACACGGCGCAGGCGTTCCTCCCGGTCATAGCGGAAGTTCACCACGCCCCGGTGGTCGCGGCGCCTTGTCAGCTTCCACATGCCGGAGTAGCCGTACTCCACGTGCTGGACGTTGTCACGGTATTCGGTGAGGTTGTCTATCCCGTCGTAGGACAGGCGTATGTCGTTGCCGTCGAAGTCGAGCACGCGCACCACGCGGCCCACGGGGTCGTATTCCCTTTTCTGCACCGCACCCTTGGGGTTGGTGACGCTCACGCACCTGCCCAGCAGGTCGTAGCCGTACAGCGAGGTGTTCCCCCGGCTGTCAGAGGCTTCCGTGAGGTTATGGAAACGGTCATAGGCGAGCCTCGTCACCACGCCGTAGGGGTCTTTCACCGATGCCACCGCACCGTCGCGGTAGGTCATCCTCGTGACGGCACCTTCGGGATTGGTGCGGCTCACCAGATTGCCGGAGCGGTCATAGCCGAACTCCCACGTGCCGCCGTCCGGCGTGGTCACGGATACGGGACGGTTGCGCAGGTTCCCCTTGCCGGGGTACACGGCGGACACGCTGCCGCCGCACGGGTCGGAGCTGTCGGTGCAGTTCCCCCAGCGGTCATATCTGTACAGGGTGCTGTTACCGAGCGGGTCCGTCTGTGCGAGGAGCCGGCGGCTGTCGTCGTAACGCCACAGGTGTTCCCCGCCGTTGGCATCGACCTTCTTCCACACAAGGCCGCCACGGTGGTGGTACACCGTCAGCTTTTCGTGGCTGTCGAGCACCTCGGTCACTCCTTCCCGGAACGTGAGCCTGTGGTCGTATATGCCGCCGTCGCCCCACGTGTGTACGCAGCGCGAACCCACGCCCGTACCGTCGTACTCGAAGTACCACGCAAGGCCGTTGCGCCATGTCTCCTTCACGATGAGCCTTCCGGCATACTCGTATGTCATCACGTCGCCCGCCGCGTTGCGCTGGAGGGTCATGTTGCCGTCGGCGTCGTACTCGTAGGAGGCGAGGGTAATCTCTTTCTCCGGATCTTCCGGATGCGGGCCGCATATCTCAAGGATGCGTCCGCTTCTCGTGTCGTGCTCCACCCTCAGGCGGCGGCCCGCGCTGTCGGTGATGGAGCGCAGCAGGCCCTCTTTCGTGTAGTCGAAGCGGATGCCCAGGCCGTTGCAGTCGGTCACGCTCTCAAGCAGGCGCACGGAATCGTACTCCTTGCGCGTGAAGCGGTAGTAGAGGTCCTCGGCCATGTCCCACACGCAGTAGCCGCCGTCCTGTTCCAGACGGGCCTCCTTGCGCTCGGAGAGGATGAACGAGGGTTCCTCCGCTGTAGGCAGGGGGAAGGCCACCGGGATGCCGTCACTCATGCGGAGCGTCAGCGTGCCCTCTTCCGTGTCCGCGACGACGCCCATGTCGTAGGCGTGGTGCCACCCGTTGCCCAGAGGACCCCGGTAGTCGCTGCGGCTGTACCACGTGCGCTCCCATGACAGGGGCACCGGGCCGTCGAGCCAGAAGTCCTCCTCGTCGGTGAAGAACGTGCCGCTGGCCACGTCCACCGGGTGCCCCGTGACCGTACAGATGGCCTTGTGGAGCATGTTCTTCAGGGATTCGCTCTTTATCGTCCTGTTGACCTTGCTGTGCAGCCTGTCCGCCAGCTTCCTGGTCTTTTTCTTGTAGAAACGCCCGAACGCCCCCGTGCATTTGCGGGCGAGTGCCGCCATGGGGTTGAGGGGGACGGGAACCGGGCTGGTGAGTATCTGCCTGGCGGGAGGTATCGGGTTGATGACACCCGTGGGCAGGAACATGCCCGGAACCTTGTGCACGCTCGGTATGCCCACGTCGTTGCAGTCAAGGTGCAGGTGCGCGCCGCCGCCCGAGAAGGGCATCCCGTCGGCAAGTACCGTCAGGCTACCCATGAAGGCGTGGCCGTTGTTCTTGGGTATCGCCGCTGAAGGGGCCGCCCAGCCTGCGCCCATGGGGATGTGCGGGATGCTCCGCGTAGGTGTGGATGCGACCGCGCGGGGGATGAAGCCGCCTATCTTGACGGTGGCGCCCAGCATCCCGACGGCCATCGTCAGCACGGTGTGGCCCACCTCGGCGAGCTTCGCGCTGTCGGCGTCGCCCGTCTGTTCCGCTGTCGGTGGCGGGGGGATGAACGAGGAGACCGCCGCCGCGATGAAGTCCTGCGGACGGAGAAGAACCCCGACATAAGGGTGAGGCATGGGCACGACGGGGGACGGGGGTATCGTCACGAGGTGGATGTCCACGCCGATGACCGGGTCGAGCTGCTTGGAGATAGGCAGGCAGGCCATGCCCTTCATGCCCATGGCACCCAGTACGGGGAGCATGGCGGCTTCACTCAGGCCGTCGGCAAGGCCGCCGATGGCGGCTGCCGCCTTGACGCCCGTGTCGAGGGCATTGACGGACGGTGACACACCGGCCTCGGAGTTCGCCTTGACGCCTTCCGAGATACCTTTGACCTGCGCCCCTACGCCGGTCTTTAGGTTTGCACTCACGCTGTCGAAATAGCCTGTGTCCGCCATAACTGTCAGTTTTTATCGTTATTTAACTCGAAAATACAAATAGGCAGATGCAACAATGGCAATCATAATAATTACACCGAGCCAAAATCGGAATCCGATTGGACCCAATAAGTCAAGAAAGAAATTTCCTCCCCAGCTTCCGGGTCTGGCGTATGTCCATTTCCAGTCGAATATCAGTCCGACAAGCCAAACCAATAGCAGAAAGATTACTACTAAGTACCCCACTTTAGGGTTCGCATAGGCATATTCGGTTGCATTAGTGAACAGCCTTTCAAGATTTCGCAATATGTTGTTCAGCCATTCCATTGTATTTTCCTAAATTTCTTTTATACTCATACAAATAATTCTCCCAGTTATCTCCTAACACTTTGGTCAGAACTTCATTTATTTCATCGTCACTGACCAGCTTGGAGCGTGCCGAACTGTTTAACAGGCTTAATAACAGGAGAGGATAAGAGGAGTTCTTTATCAGGTCTATGGAAAGTTTGTCTGAAAGTCTGAAACCTTCCACATAACATTCCGCAGCTAACGATTTCTCATAATTATTTTCCCGGCACCAACCACACAGCCTCAATGCTTCACTTTGCATTAGGTAATCGTTGCATCTGGAGTATGCTTCAGCACCGCGATAGTACGTCTCTGCCGCTTCTTTCCAAAGCGACTCCCGTACATAGATGGAGGCTTTCCCCAATAAGGTGTTTCCGAGCAATCGGCAAGCTAAAGAGGGATCTAATTTTTCTTCCCCGATTTCAGCGGCTTCTACGGCTTTGTCGGCAAAGTACATGGCCGTCTTGTAGTCCTTACGGGAAATCTGGTCTGTATATAGAATTGTATATACGGTTACAAATTGACTGATCCAGTTAATGTCTTTCTTCACATTTTCGAGAGCGATATCGAGGCATTTCTTCGCAAATTCCTCTGTTTGCGCTGCGTTCCCTTTTTTCACACTGTTCATCAGTTTGATTAATGCCAGCCTGAAATTCGAGGCTGCCGGGTCGCTCTTATCTTCATTCGCCGCTTGTTCCGCAAGTTGCTCCATTGCACCGTCTAAATCTATTGGTGGATAAATAGACACCGCGTCATTGGAGTGTTTGGCCATTAGTTTGCCAAACTGTTCATAGTCTTTTATGTCGGATATCCCCCATACCATTTGCTTGTGGAATGGCAGAGCAAGAGCCTTTTCAAACCATTCACGACATCCGTCATAGTCGTATGTGTTCTTTAGGTTAAAGACAAAACTGCATTTCATATCAGTCCCTTTTACAAGGGATTCTGTCAGCTTGTTGAAGTTGGCAACTGCGACGGAGGCATCGTTTTCCGCTTCTTCCGACTTATAATCAGCTATCCAATCAACACGTTCAAAGACAATATCTTCGGGTTTCTTTGAGTTATTCCAGTATTCTACTTGTTGTGCAATATACCCTACAACATCTTTTGAGAAATCGGTTCTGGAACTGAACGGAAGTTCTATGAGGAACACCATATCTTCCTCTTCGCTATCAAGGGCAAGCATATAGTCATAGAAAGCATCAAGCATACTTTCGTCTCCCGGATTGATGACGATACGGATTAACTTGACCGGTTTCCTGACTGCATCTTCCCATTGGTAGAGCATCTTGTCTGCTATTTGTTGTATGGCGTTGCTCATATGTTGTTAATTCAATTTGACAATAGTTCCGGCTACGGCTGTGGTTCCGGAAGAATCTATCGTAGCCTTTGTTGTACCGCTGACCGTGGCACTGCTGCTGCCGGTTGCTGTAAAATCAGTACTGGAGATATTATAATTGCTGCCTGCTGTACAATCAATATTTTCTGCCGATTGCGCAATATTGGCACCCGCGGACTCTGTTATGTCCTTTTCCGCATTAGATGATATATTGCCTTCGCTATCAATCATTATTTTGTTTTCTCCAACACATAAGGTGATGCTTTTAGAGGCAGATATTGTGATATTTCCTTCTCCGTCTGCCGTATAGCTGTTGCCTTCCTTATCTTTCATCATAACGCTTCCTTTTTCATCATCAAGCGTTATGGTACAACCGCTGCGGGTAGTCAGGCTTTTTGTTTTGTTTGAACTGCCGCCACCAGTGCCTGACTTTCCATGGAATAAGCTGCCAAGTACAAACGGACGGTTCGGGTCATCATATCTGAATGCCACCATGACTTGGTCTCCCTTTTCGGGTATGAATACAAATCCTCTGTTTGTGGCCACTTTGTCGCTTGTACCTGCGTCGGGAGTGAGCACCCGTATCCACGAGGTTTGCATCGGACCGGTCTGCCAGTTCATCTTGACTTGGACGCGGCCTAACTTTTTCGGGTCCTCGTTGCTGACAACCACGGCCTGCTGTGTATGAGCGACAGGCAGTGGTACATCCGGGCATGGAAGGGTGGGAATAGAGGACGGAAGTGCGGTGAAATAGTTCTGGTAACTGTCACCCATACCGGCTACGTGGGTTATTTCTGTAATGATATAGGTACCGATGCTATTTTTTACGTGGATACCTATTCCTGTATGGATAGCGGTATGAACATCTATGATACTGCCCACCGTAAGGATGCGGCAATCGCTTTCCCCGGTGATGAAACTGGATGCGGCGCTGTCGCTTTGCTGCCTGCGTTGGAAATAGGCGTCAAGTTCACCCTTATTGGTTATGCGCGGTTCCGCCCGTTGGACAGCGGGAGCGGTAAACAAAGCCAATGACGAGTCAAAGGCCGCTTGTCCCAATGTGTTTTGTCCGGCTGCGGTATCGGGGGATTGACCGTTATAGGTCTGGTCGTTCACCGAATGGTAAGAACTTCCCTTTATTGGTCGGGCAAGTGTCTGCGAGCAGACATCGAGCACGGATAGTTCCTCGCCGTATGTCAGCTTGGTCGTCGAGCCGGCCTGTGGCTTCCCGAATACAAGGTTCTGTCCGTCGTAGTAGAGCCATTCCTGATATTGGCGGGCAAGCCGTTGTATGAATCTGAAGTTGGTTTCCTCGTACTGGCATTCGTATTCCAGCTTCGATTTCGTTTCCGGATTGACAAGAGCTTGCACTCCCGCCTTGTCTGTAAGTTCCTTAACGATGTCAGACAAGGATTTGTTGCACCATGAGGCACAAGTGTGGTCTGACTCCAATAGGAATGTTGACGAATATCCCGTCACTTTTATATTTCCGTGTGTTCCACCGGAACGATGAAGTCCCACCATGGTGGCCACGCCGACAAAAATAGTGCCGCCGAAGTCCATGATTACTTTTTTCCCAACCCAGTCTTTTGACGCCTCCGGGATTTCTACGCCATAGGCTTCTATGGCTTGGATATCCAGTGTTATCTCAAAGTAGTGATGCTCATTGATGCTCTGTTTGAGCATCAACTGCACAAACGACGGCATAGGTATGCCGGCTATTTCCAATGTGACTTTTTTTTGTTCCAGCATGGCGGCATTATATTTGACGGTTTATATCCAAATTGCCAAAGCCGCCCGGCGGAAGTCCGTCGGACGGCCTGACAAATGTTTTGATTTAGGATTTACCTATGTACGCCGATTTATTTCTTCGGCCAACGGTTGTCAAGAGCTGCGCTGCCGACGATGATTTCTTCAGCGGAGAACGTAATGGTGATTGTCATAGGCACATCGTTGTTCGCGTCCAGAGTTTCCGAGTAGTGAACGATGTATGCGTTCTTGAACTGGATCTCCTTCATCTTGGCATCTTCCTCCGTTTTTTTGTAGATAATCTTTCCTTCTACAGGTTTGAAAGGACTGTTCAACATCGCTTCGATGACCGAAGTGTCTTCTGTTGATTCGATGGTTGCTTTTACTCTACCACCCAATACGCTTGAAGAGGGCATACCTTTAGGGTCCGTGTTACGACTAAACTCATAGTTTGAATAAAGGACGTCAAATTCCTTGTTGTTAAGTTCCAATGATGCTCTAAATGCCATAATACTTGGATTTAATGGGTTAAACTTAATTATTTTACTTCGGTTTCTCCGTCCTTGCGCCCTAACCGGTATAGATGCAAAAAAGAGAAAACCTCAAAAACGATTTTTTGAAATTTCCTCTCAGCCTCCGGATGACTCAGTTTTATTGTGGGAAAAAGAGAAGAAAATAAAACATCATCTTTGATGTGAGCAAATATAAGTGCTTATATTCATTTTTCCAAATTTTTTAGCGCGTTTTTTTGCTGTTATTTTCATTTTAACACGTTTTAAACTAATGTTCGTGTATAAAGCCACTGTCCTATATGATTAGAAACACGCCCCGTTGATGATGTGTCGCTATTAAATTGATTCCTGGCATTGTACAATAACACTTGTAGAAGAAGTTTCATCAGGAACGGACGAAACCGTCGGAAAGTAAACTGCTGCCGGAATGCAGAAAAACGGTATCCACCGCATGAAAGTGGCAGATACCGTTAGCAGATTGACTATGCAGTCTGAATGTTTGCGTATATCCTAATTCTTACGTCCATATCGGCAGATGAGCAATGAACTTAATACCAGGAGTGCAAGGGCAATCATCCATGTGTAGATCTTCCGTTCCTTTTCCAAATGTTCGATGTCCGCCGCTTGTTGTTTGGAGCAAGTTGTCAGTATATTAATCTGGGATTGTTGTGCCTTGCAGATATCCATAAGTTCAGCATTAATCCGTTGCTGTGTCTCCAGCGAATTTTGGATGTTCTTGAAGTTGCGGTTGGTCGTATATGCGTCACGGATATATCCGGGCGTGCTTACCTGTAACGAGGGAACCTGTATGCTGTCCGGAAGGTATGTCAGTTCTGCATTATTGCGCCGTTCCGTTGCGAAGCTGTTGAACAGGAGTATACCAACAAGTGTGCCGCTGATCAGAAAGGCTATTAATGCTATGATGGCAAACATTGTGTTTGATGATTTCGCGACAGGTTGTTGGTACTCTCGTTCAAGCCATGGATGATGGTTCATCGTGTGAGGCGGAATGGATGTTCCATACTCTACAGTCCGGACTTCGGCATTTTCTTCGGTCTCTTTTTTCTCAAGAGCCTTACGTCTTGATATATCCATAAATTCGCGCTTGGCAATCTGGTATTTATCCGCTTGATAAATTACAAGGTCGTTTTTTACCAGCCAGTCAAGAACGTCCTTGACACTCCGTTCTGATACCTTGAGGTTGCTGATGCTCCAAAATATTTCTGCACAAGATACCCATATTGGCTTCTGGAGGCACTTCTGATATAGGATTTCAAGAATCTCTGCCTGTAGTTGTTCTCTTGTTGGTTCCATTTTATTTACAGTATTAATTGTTTCGGAATAAAATAATATTTCTTGCCGGCGATGAATACAGGTCTGAAAAGGTTGCGTTGATACATGTCTTCCAGTCTCTTCATCTTTGAAATCAGGGCTGTATAGCCACTATTAAAGTCCGTCAGTTCAACCTTTCTTCTCTTTAGTTTCTTCACCTTTGTTGAATTTAAAAGGCTGTCATTGGCCATGACTCCCGTCTTACAATAGAAGATTTGAGCCAAATATGGATTTCTGGGCAATACTTTTCGATAGAAACTTCTGTTTATGCTTTTCTTTTGCCGGTTAAATTGCTTGCGAAGCACTCTTAGCTCCTTTTTCCCTATGTTATCTGAGAACTCCGGGAGCAGTCCCCTGTAGCTTTGCAGCAGTTCCATCACTTCCTTGTCATCGAGTAGATATCCATATTCGTACCCGTCCATTATACTGTCCGCTACGGAGGCCTTTATATAGTAGGTGTCATTCACGCTGTTTCTATCTATATCGTCAAGGCTCATACTGTCAGGATTTTCCGTATGATGGAATATATGCGTCAGTTCGGATGTGGGACGGCTTCTTAGGACACCTATATTTCGCTCATAATCTTTAAGTGAGTGCAACAGTAGGCTGTCCGTCTCGAAAGATTGCCATAATACGGAATCCAAGGCTGTTTCCAAAGCGTTGCTTTCCAGTCTGTTTCTACCTTTAGGGAATAAGATTCCTCCTACCGTAAGGCTGTTGTATGGAGCATCATACAGGTATAAGTTGGCATCCGTAGCTTCTATGTTCTTGAACAGCTCCGTCTTTACCAGTCTGCTGTCTGCGATATAATTGGATATATGGTCTATGTATTTCGTAGAATGGCTGTCCAGAATGGATTTGGCCTGCAATAGGAAGTCCTGATAAGAAGTGCCTGATGCTCTGTCTATCTGGGCAAACAGAAGCCTTGCCGGTTGGGTTGCCAGCCACGAGAGTTGTTGCTCGTGCAAGGATAAAGTTTGTTTTGACCCTAAAATGACAAATACATTGTTGCTGAAACGGCTTTCGTTATCATAACGGGAGATTTGTTTGATAGCCCCGCCAAAACCGTAAAACGATGATTGTTCCTCTTGTTCGTTTTTCCGCTTGGAAGAAATGGATTGTTTGATATAGTCGAGCCAGGCTGAAAAGTCCTTGGTTGGGGCCAAATGTCTGTTTTCTCCGTTGGAGGATATGCAGGTTGCCGAGAAAGTGTAGTCATACCCGGGCTTCATTTTCAGCTTTAGGTTCTGTAGCACATTGATATATGGGGATAGATAAGGCAGGTCGGCATCATTGAACAGTAGATGTATGTTCACGTTTTTGTTTTCCGCTTCCATCTTTCGGACATCGGAAACCATGATGTCTCCGCCTTTGATATTGATAATCTTATTCCAGTTCTTGTCCCAGACGGACAAAGGATAGTTCAGCCGGATATTCCCATTCGTCATAGGCCCTGCCGGGTTTCCATCCAGGTTGAACAACATCGTACCCTGAATATTCGCATTATGTAATGCCAACGTATCGGGATACATTAGGTTGACAGCACACAACAAAGAATCACGGTATCGTGAATAATCAATATGATACACCTCATTTTGGCCGACTTCTGCAAGAAGGTCAGCGGGAACCCACCCTAAAAAGCGTTTGGTACTGTCTGATAATGCGGGAACATTGGAAATCAATGCGGATTTGCCGCTCTTGTCCAACTTGTATAGGTAAACAACCTCTCCGCTGACAACTACCGCATCCGTTGTTGTTTTCAAAAACGGCTCTCCGTATATTTTCAGGGTATCTCCATTGAAGAATTGATGGATATCGAACAGCTTGTTAATGCTGTTTATGCCTATACGGTACCTTATCGGCTGGTTGTTGCGGGGATTGATGCGGGCATGGTCGTACATCAGTACATTTTCCGATGGTATCCATCCGGCATAATTGACTTTACGGGGTTCCTTAAAGTGTCTCTTGCTGTTATACAGGAAACCTATTATCGACTTGGGCTTGCCTGTAATGTCTGGGTCAGCCTGAACGAGCTTGTAGGTTCCGTTCTTTTCACCTACTATGTAATAGGGTGTGCCAATCCCGTGTGAAGACCGCTTACGCTGGAAATACGGGTCTTCATAACTTTGATTTCCGGTCCTGTCCGAATAGACAATTCTGTTTGTCTTGCTTTTCTTTGTTTTGACAGGAGCGTCTGTTGATTCCGGATAATTGAATATATCCCTATCCATTATTTGTATTCTGTCGCGGATGGACACTTGGGCAGATACGTTGCACGCAAGAGTAATCATCACGGCCACAGAAAACAGATTTCGTATGAGATTCAGTTGTTTCATTTTTCAATATAACTTTGTGTCACATGGATGGACTTGACGCAATTCAAATCGTCAATTTTCACATCATCAATACTCACACGCTTTTTCCTGTTGCTTTCAAGAAAATGCAGTCCTTGGCAATAGCCGTTGAAGTCATTGTATTTTTCATCATTGATGACGACCACTACCTGGTCTGCATCAATGCAAAAATATTTGTTACGGATATAATTCGTATGTTCGTAATAGACCGACCTTTGTGAGACTTTAGCGTCAGCTATGGCTTGCAAGTGTTTTTTAATATCATTCTGTACCAGTACCAACGAATCTACCGTGACCAGTTCCTCTGCTTTTTCAAAGCGTGGGAGAATGATTATACGGTGCTTCACCGGATATTTCGTCGTATTGGTTTGTAATGAGATGGTGTATTCTCCCGGAATATCATACGAATACACGACTTGCTGCTCGTATGCGTCCACAGTACCGCTTTCTCCAAATTCCCATAGCCATGTGTCCATACCATAGCCTTCTGCCGAAAAGACCAGTTCTTCACCTTGATAACCCTCTGACACTCCATTTATACGGGGTATGGAATCAATGGCCTCATGCTCCAGCCCTGAGATAACTTTGATATACTTGTTTACGGAGTGTTTTCCGTCTATTTTCAAAGTAATAAGATATTTGCCGGCCTTACGGTAAGTGTATGACACATCCGTATTTCTCATCAGTGTATCACCGTTTCCCATTTCCCAAATGAGTCGCTTGCCTTTAATCGCTGCCGTATCGTTGACTAATAGCTCCAACCGCTCATTGACCTCATAATGAAAATTATCATTGGTGTCATACACATAAAAGTCAATATTGGCAAGGTGCGACTTCGAAGGCAAGAACAAAAATAAAAGGATACCTGCTATGGCAACCAGTCCCAATATGATGATTGTTATAGTTTTCTTATTATCCATCGCGAATGTTTTATAAATTGGCTTTACATTCTTCCAAATCCCGTTCAATCAGTGCATTGTTATGTACCAGACTGTTCAATTCCTCTTTTATGTCGAATTGGCATTTAAGCATTCTGGAGGACAACACGCCGAAAAGGAATTTCGTATTCATATTGTTTTCCTTGTATATATGCTGCAATTGGTAAATCCCATCCTTCACCTCGTCCATCTTTTGTACCTGATGAATGTTGAAGTCCAGAGAGTCAATCTCATTCCAGATGTTCTGCGCTTGCTGCATATGTGTATGCTGGATTTCAAAAATGCGTTCGGAATGGTTGATTTCGTTTATCAACTCCGAACTGTCCTCTGTCGGTACGTTGAGTATATACCGGCAAAGTATGATATAAATTGCGGCTACTGAGAAAATCAGCAGCAGGAGGAAACGGATGTTTCCCCATAGCATTTCGTCTTTTGTCATGGCTTCGTCAGTTTATTCTTGGTTAATTCCTGATATTTGATTCTACACTTTTCAAGTTGCTCCATGTTGCTTTCACGCTTTCTTTTTTGTAAATCGGCTAATCGGCGCCTGTCAGCAAGAAATTCGATTGTATGATAGAAGATCGCTGGAAGTGTCAAAATTGCGGAAATTCCGTGCTAACCGCTGGCACGATGCCGCAGATGTGGTGACGGGCCTCGTCGAACGTGAAATCGCCGGGCGGGACACCCGTATTAAAAGCGTTAAATTTATGTAGGCGATAGATTGCGGATCGTGTGTATTCGCGATTGAGGTTTGTGTGGTGCGGGAGAGAGAACCCGTTGGTGTGTCGTGGACGTGTTGATCGGTTCTGGTCTGAAATCTCTTTCGGTCCCGGTAGGGAAGGTGTTTTGGGAAGTTGAAAAACATACGAATTGTGCCGGCGACCGTCGGCCCGTCATTACCTTTGTCATATAACGCTTTGGATTAAAAGTCTTTGTAAAAATCGATTTTCATATAAAGGATAAGGAGGAGCAGGGCATAGAGCAGCGACCACCGATGATGATCAAGCATGTTTGCTACGGATGTATTTTGTGGTTATTGTATGCTATGACGAAGTACATTGTTGATAAAGAGATTAGTAGGGCGATATTATGGGGCTTGGGGCGTGATTGTCGCTGTAAAGAAAATGAGGCGATGACGAACTAAATCCTGATAAATCCTGGGGGATACACTAAATCGTATAATCAATCACCATGGCAAATATTGCCGAATAGGCGCTCTTTGAATAATTTTTTATATATTTATGTCGAATTGTTTTATTGGACGAACTGTTTTTAGGGGGATTTAATGATTTTCAGCTTATGAGAAGATTTTTATTTTGGTCTTTGTGTTTTTGCCTGCTGTTTCCTGTAGGGTTATCTTCTTGCGATGGCAGCGATTCGGCGGCGGTGATTTTTGGGGGAACGACCGGGGAGCTTACATGGACTTTGACGGAGGATGGTGTCCTGACGATTACCGGGGAAGGACCTATGCCCGATTATAGAGATGGAGGTACTTCGGAAACTCCGCCTTGGTATCCGCATGTGAACAGGATTTCCTCCTTGACGATTGGCGAAGGTGTGACCCGCATCGGAGATTATGCATTTATGTTATGCAGCTTTGTGACGGAAGTTGTTATTCCGGAAAGTGTGACAAGTATGGGAGATTGGGCTTTCTGGCATTGTCAGAGTTTGAAGCGTATCACCTTCCCTGACCGTATGGTGAGGTTCGGTGAATGGGCATTCTACGAGAATGAAAGTCTTCAGAGCGTCTGTATTCCCGAGGGGGTAACGACTATTCCGAGCAGCGCTTTTGCTCGATGTCATAATCTAACGTGTGTTATCATGCCGGGGAGTTTGCAAACTATTTGTGGCGGGGCTTTTTCGCAGTGTCATAAATTGACGGATGTAACTATTCCCGATGGCGTGACGGTGATTGAAACAGGAGCTTTTCCAAGTTATCTTGATATGGCTGTCGTTACCTGTCTGGCCGTTATTCCGCCGGAGCTAGGGAAAGATAATTTCGGCCTTCCTGCTAAAATTCTTTATGTACCTGCCGGCAGTGTGGAGGTGTACAGGAAAAATGCTGTCTGGAGAGAGGCTTTTGAAACGATTGCGGCACTACCCTGATATTCCTGCCTGTGGGCGGGCGGTGCCGAGAACGAAATATCCCCGTACCCTGCAAAAGGGTACGGGGATATTTCGTTCTCGGAGTCGGCTGTTTCTCGAAGGATTATTTTTCCTGTGGGTCTTGCACTATTTCTTTGGCCCGTCGGAGCGCCGCATTGATATTCGGGCAGATGTTTTCCTCGCCCAGCAGGGAGTAGAATCCCGCTTTGTGCAGGACTTCGTGTACTTTGGGATTGACGCCCGAAAGGATGATGCGGGTATTTTCCTGTTGCGATATGCGGCAGAGGTTCGTGAGGTTATGGATGCCCGTCGAGTCGATGAAGGGGACCTTTCGCATACGGATGATCCGCACCTGTGCGTGGTCGCCGAGCTGCACCATCTGTTCCTCGAATTTGTTGGCGATGCCGAAGAAGTAGGGACCGTCGATTTCATATACTTCGACGCCTCGGGGGATGATGAGGTGCTCTTCGTGCGACTCGAGGTCCGACTCCTTACCGGGGTCTATTTCGTTGCGGATGACCGAGATGTCGGTAGTTTCCATCACGCGCCGCATGAAGAGCAGGCAGGCGAGTACCAGTCCGACTTCGATGGCCACCGTCAGGTCGATGATGACCGTCAGCAGGAAGGTGACCAACAGCACCGCGACATCCGAGCGGGGATTCTTCATCAGAGCCCGGAACGTGCGCCATTCGCTCATGTTGTACGATACCACTACCAGCACGCCTGCCAGGCAGGCCATTGGGATATATTGCGCCAGCGGCATCAGGAACAGGAAGATCAGCAGCAGTACGACGGCATGGATGACGCCTGCGACCGGCGTGCGGCCGCCGTTGTTGATATTGGTCATCGTGCGGGCGATGGCTCCGGTGGCGGGAATGCCGCCGAACAGAGGCGTCACCACGTTGGCGATACCTTGGGCCACGAGTTCCTGGTTGGAGTTGTGCTTGTCCCCCGTCACGCCGTCGGCGACCGTTGCCGACAGCAGCGATTCGATGGCGCCCAGTACGGCGATGGTGATAGCTGCGGGCAGCAGTCCTTTCATCCCTTCCCATGAGAGGGCGGGGATGACCGCGTCGGGCAGTTGGGAGTTGATCGTGAATCGGTCGCCGATGGTTTCGACGGAGTCGATTCCGGCGTAGCGTTTCAGCAGATAGACGGCCAGCGTCATAACGACGATAGCGATCAGCGAACCGGGTATCTTTTTCGAGAAGCGGGGCGTGAGGGCGATGATGGCGACGCTGATAACGCCTACGGCCGTTGCCCAGAGGTCGATCGTCCCGAAATTCTGGAAGTAGACCATCCACTTCCCGGCGAAGTCGCCCGGCATTTCGGGGGTCGTGAGGCCGAACAGATCCTTGATCTGCGTGGTGAAGATCGTCACGGCGATACCGCTGGTGAAACCGACGACGATCGGGTAGGGAATGAATTTGATGATCGTCCCCAGGCGGAAGAGTCCCAGCAGGATCAGGAATACGCCCGCCATGATCGTGGCGACGGTCAGTCCCTCGATGCCGTACTGTTGGATGATGCCATAGACGATCACGATGAATGCACCTGTGGGGCCGCCGATCTGTACGCGACTGCCGCCGAGCGCCGATGTGAGGAAGCCGGCGATGATGGCCGTGATGATGCCTTTTTCCGGTGAAACGCCCGATGCGATGCCGAAGGCGATCGCCAGCGGCAGGGCCACGATGCCGACGATGATGCCGGCCATGAGGTCGGCGGTGAATTTCTCCCGGGAGTAGTGCTTCAGGGATGTGAGAAGTGCGGGTCTGAATTCGATCATCTCCGAATTTTTATTTTAAGGTTAATTTTAAGGTTGAAAAATGGTGGCGCAAAGGTAGTGAAAATGAGGGGAGGATAAAACAAACGGCTTCGTTTTTTATACCGCATGTATTCTGTTCATTGCGGAAATAAAAGACTATTATTCATATTTTCATTGTGTTACGTCTTTTTAGATTGGATTGGGAGCAGATCGATTCGTGTGTCTGCGCCGTATAAAAAGCCGGGGCGGACGATTTCCGTTTAAGAGTCTGTTTTGAATTTTATAAATGAGTTAGACATTGGCCGAGAGAAAATGTTTCGGCTTTTTTGAACCTCTTTTCTGCATCTTCTTTCAGCAGGTGCTGAAAATAGTTCGCTATTTACGCAACCTCCCCAAAAGAATCTACTCGAAAACAGCTTTCAAATAATCTCTACATAAAATTCGAGCAGGTTCTAAAAATTGAGATAGGGGAAAATGAGCACCTTTCGGCATGCAATACCGGAAGGTGTCATACGGATTTTGTACTTTTATCGAACGTTATTTTTTCAGTTTCGCCAACTGTTTTTTCAGGCTGAAACGGTCGAATTCGTCGATAAGGTTCGTCATCAGCTCTTTCACGCTCTCGATCTTTTCGGCTCGCCAGGCATTGACGCCGGCGAAAGCGTATCCTGCCGACAGGTTGCCTTTGAAGGCGTTGTAGAGAGCCATGATGATGCAGTAGGGGCTGTGGGTTACGTCGCAGGTCTTGATGCAGTTGAACGGACAGCTCTTGGGCTGTTTCAACCCTTGTTTCACCCGCTCCAGGAAAGAGTTGTGGATGGCCCGGCCCGGCATACCCACCGGACTTTGGATGATCTCTATGTCCTGTTGAGAGGCTTCGATGTAACTCCGCTTGAACTCCGTCGAGGCGTCGCACTCCTCCGTGGTGACGAAGCGCGTGCCCATCTGGACACCGTCGGCGCCCAGCTCCATGATGCGATAAATGTCTTCGCCCGTGTAGATGCCGCCTGCTGCGATGACCGGGATGTGCGTGTCGTGCGCCGTGCCGAAACGACGAACTTCCGAAACGATTTCGGGCAGCAGCCGCTCCAGCGAGAAGTGTTCGTCGGTGATCTGTTCCGGCTTGTAGCCCAGGTGTCCGCCGGCCTTGGGTCCCTCGACCACGATCGCGTCGGGAACGTATTTGTAGTTGGCGAGCCATTTCTCGCAGATGAGTTTGGCAGCTCGGGCCGACGAAACGATCGGAGCCAACTTCGTCTTGCTGCCTTTGGTCAGGAACGACGGCAGGTTGAGGGGCATACCGGCCCCCGAGAAGATGATGTCGGCCTTCTCTGCGATGGCCGTTCTGACCATGTCTGCGAAGTTGGACATGGCCACCATGACATTGACGCCGATGATGCCTTTGGTCTTTTCACGGGCTTTGCGCAGCTCTTCGCGCAGGCCCCAGATGCTTGCCGTATTGTAGTCTTTGGAGTGTTCCCGGTAGATGACGCCCAGTCCGGCCGAGGAGATCACTCCCACACCGCCTTGATTGGCTACGGCCGATGCGAGTCCCGAGAGGGAGATGCCTACGCCCATACCGCCCTGAATGATGGGAAGACGGGCCAGCAGATCGCCGATTTTCAATGTTTTCATAGTTAAAGTTGCTTTGAATTTATATTTTTCCTTTCTCTCCGTACGTCGTGCCCGCCGATCGTGTCGTATCGTTTGTCGATTCGGCTTTTTCGTAAGGTTCTCCTTGAGCGGATGTTTCGATCGGTTTCAGGTTTTCCCGAAAGGCGGCTCTGTGCGGGGAGAGTGGAGCTTTTTGTAAGTTTTGGATCCCGGGTGTCCGTAAAAATATTGTATGTAGGGTCGGGACAGTTTGTATTTCTGTTATTGTTCCGCTGTCGGTGCGACGGTCAGTTCGAGCTCCTCGAGCCGTGCCACGGGTGCGATGTCCAGGGTTGCGATATTGCCGTTCATGTAGCGGTAGTATCCTGCCAGGGCGATCATCGCGGCGTTGTCGGTCGTGAATTTGAATTCGGGCAGGAAGGTGCGCCATCCCCGTTTCCTTCCCTCCTCCGTGATGCCGTTGCGGAGCCCTGAATTGGCCGATACGCCGCCTGCGATGGCGATGTCGCGGATCCCGTACTCCTTGGAAGCTTTTACGAGCTTGTCGAGCAGAATTTCCACGATGGTCGTCTGCAGCGAGGCGCAGAGGTCGGCTTTGTTTTTCTCGATGAAATTCGGATCTTCGGCCATTTCGTCCCGCAACGTATAGAGGAACGAGGTTTTGAGTCCCGAGAACGAGTAGTCGAAACCCTCGATGCGGGGTTTGGCGAAGCGGAACGCGTGCGGATCGCCCTCCTTGGCCAGTTTGTCGATCACCGGCCCGCCCGGATAGGGCAGCCCCATGACTTTGGCGCACTTGTCGAACGCTTCGCCCGCCGCGTCGTCGATCGTCGTGCCGACGATCTGCATGTCGAGCGGACCGTCCACTTTTACGATCTGGGTATGTCCTCCGCTGACCAGCAGGCAGAGGAACGGAAAGTCGGGGTGCGGAAGCTGTCGGTCGGGCAGGTCCAGAAAGTGGGAGAGGATGTGCCCCTGCAGATGATTGACCTCCACCAGCGGAATGTCGTGGGAGATCGAGAGTCCTTTGGCGAACGATACGCCCACCAGGAGCGATCCCAGCAGGCCGGGGCCGCGCGTGAAAGCGATCGCGTCGATCTTGTCGATCGTCACGCCGGCCTCTTTCAGGGCCGTATCGACTACCGGGACGATATTTTGCTGGTGGGCCCGGGATGCTAGTTCCGGGATCACGCCGCCGTATTTTTGGTGCACTGCCTGCGAGGCGATTACGTTCGAGAGGAGCGTCCGGTCGCGGATGACTGCGGCCGAAGTGTCGTCGCAGGAAGATTCTATGCCTAAAATGGTAATGTCCATGTGATTTTTGTGTGGCAAAAACTTTACAAAGATAGTGAAAGCCGAGAGAAAATGGGAACTTGTTCCCATTTTTCCGAGGTACATCCTATCCAAGACTATGTCAAAGATACGAATAAGCCGAGCGCAAAAGCAAATTTATTTGTGTTTTTCCGAGGCGGAATTATCCGAATAAAAATCAAAGATACGGAATAAAATCCGAAATGATTCGCCGATGTCCGTATTTATTTCGGGCGGCAGCCGATCTCGGGTCTCTGTCCGGGCTTCGGAAAAACTCCGAAATGCGATTGGCAACAGGTTTGCGGTTCTGTATTGTACCGGACGCGGATTTTTACCGGTCGTTGCGGGAGGGCTTCGCGGCAAGTTCTTCGAACGGTGATTTTTAACGATAAATATCCGGTCTGCCGGATGTTAAATCCCGAAATTTGCTTAAATTTGCAATTTATTAAAAACGGTTTTGTCGGATAATGCGCAGGATAGTGAACATACTGGCCAAGATGGTGTCGGCGATCGTGCTGGCGCTGATCTTTCTGCCTCTGTTGGTCGCCTTGTTGTTCGAGATTCCTGCCGTTCAGAATTTCGTCGCTCGGGAGGCGACGGAAATAATCTCCCGCAAGCTCGGCACCCGCATCAGTATCGACCGGGTGGATATAGGCTTGTTTTACCGCGTTTCGCTCGACGGATTCTATGTCGAGGATTTCCAACGGGATACGTTGCTTTATGCCGGCCGTCTGGATGCCCGGATCAAGAGCCTCGGCCTGTTCGGGGGAGGGCTCGTTTTCAGCCGGGCCGAATTGTCGGACGCCCGTTTTTGCCTGCGCGAAACTCCCGACGGGGAGATGAACATCAAGCAGGTGGTCGATAAACTTTCCAAAAAGGACAAGGCCCGGGCGGAGGGAAAATTCAGGCTGGAGATCGAGCGTCTGGAAACGGATGGGCTGGATTTCTGCATGGAACGGCTGGAGCACCGCAATCCGTCGTACGGGGTGGATTTCGCCGATATGCACCTGATCGACATCCGGGCCGAACTGAAGAATTTCACCATCGACGGTCCGGTGATCCATACCGACATCGGGCGTTTGGCGATGCGCGAGCGCAGCGGATTTGTCGTCGAAGACCTGGCGGGCTGTCTTTGCATCGCCAACGGCTGTATCGATATCCGGGAGGGACACATTCGGACGGCGAAGTCGAATATCGAGTTGCCTTCGCTTTCATTGATCGGATTGGACTGGGCCCTTTACAAAAATTTCGTCGAGGAGGTGGACATCACGGCGCAGGTCGTCAATACGACGCTGTCGTCCGACGACATCGCCTATTTCTCGCCCAAAATGAAGGATTGGCACCTGACGCTGACCGACGTGAACGCTGATGTGAGCGGCCCTGTGGCCGATATGTCGGGATCGCTGCGCTCGGTCCGCACGGGAGCCGACACGAAACTGTCGGTCGATTTTGCGGCGCAGGGACTGCCCGATGTCGGAAAGGGGCATTTTAAGGCCGACATTTCCGAACTGACGACTTCGGCGGCGGATGTCGATCGGCTGGCGGCTGCCCTCACAGGCAAGAATTTGCCCGACGAGGTGCTGCGTATTGCAAAAAATGCGGGCAAAATCGGTCTTACCGGCAAATTCGACGGAACGCTCACGGCCTTTGCTGCGGATGCTGCGCTGGCGACCGAGATCGGCGGTGCGACCTGCCTGTTGCAGGTGAGCTCGCTGCGCGACGGCTGTCGCGGTGTGCTGGGCGATGTGAAAACGTCCAGTCTGCAACTGGGCGAGTTGCTGGAAAACGATCTGCTCGGTCCCCTCTCTCTGAATGTGCATGTAAACGGCGAACTCAGCTCGGAACACTCCGACGCCGAAGTGTCGGGCGAGATCCTGCGATTGGGGATCAACGGATATGATTACGATTCGCTCCGTATGAAGGGGCACCTGGTGAACCGGGAGTTCAACGGATTGATCGAAGCCCGGGACAGGAATCTGCGGTTCGATTTTAGAGGGCTGCTCGACCTGAACGATGAGCAGAGGCCCCGCTACGATTTTGCGCTGGACCTTGAGGAGGCGAACCTGGCGGCTCTGGGGGTGAATCGCCGCGATTCGGTGTCGGTGCTTGCCGCCCGGATTGCTGCGCGTGCCGTCGGCCGTACGCTCGACGACCTGAACGGAATAATCTTCGTCCGTGATGTATCCTATCGTTATAACGACCGCGAGCTTGCGGCCGACAGCGTTGTGATCGTGGGTCGGAACAGCTTGTCGGACAAGTTTATTCGTCTGCGTTCCGATTTTGTCGATGCCGACTACGAGGGGAAAACCTCCTACAAGGAGGTGTTCGCCTACCTGCAACAGCGTTTCCGAGATTATGTCCCGACGCTTGACGGCGGTCCCGGCTGGCAGGCGCAGCATCCCGATACGGTAGAGTTGGCTGACGGATATTCCCAACTTACGGTCAATGTCCGGAAGATCAATCCGCTGGTCAATGCCGTTTCTCCCGGGTTACAGATCGCGGACGGATCGCGGTTGCTGTTGCGGATCAACCCGGCGAACGACAAACTTTCGTTCGAAGCGGCCTCGGATTACATCGAGCGGGGCCGGATGCTGGTGACACGTCTGAATCTGGATGCCCATAACCGGGGCGACTCGCTCGTTTTCGCGGCTTCGACCGAGGACCTTTATCTGAACAGTTTTCACATGAGCCGTGTCGGAATGAGCGGAGGGGCCAAGGATAACAAGCTGGAGCTGATTACCGATTTCGCGGATACTATCGGCGATGTTTCCGGACGGATCGGATTCCGTTCGGAATTTGCCCGGGGACGAGGTCCTGCGGGCCGGCAGATCGATCTGCGGCTGACGCCGTCGTACATCAGCCGGGGAGAGAAGACTTGGAATATCTATACGGACGGTATTACGGCAGATACTTCCCGGATACGAATCGACCGTTTTCGAATGGTCAATGCCGGGCAGCAACTGCTGCTCGACGGCGTCGTATCGCGTCGTTTGCAGGATTCGGTGCAATTGACGCTGCATAATTTCGAGTTGGCGCCCTTCTCGCAGTTCACCTCGTCGATGGGCTACCGTGTGGACGGTCGTACCAACGGTTCGGCGACGATGAAAGCGGTGCTCGGGGCCGGCGAGGTGCAGGCCGATATCGTTGTGGACAGCATTTCGATCAACGATCTCGCCGTTCCGTCGATCTGGCTGCGGTCCCGATGGGATTTCATACAGAACCGCGCGGGTATTCTGGTGCAGCAGCGGGAAAATCTCGATACTCTCGTTCGTGGTTTTTACGCCCCTTCGCAAAAGCGTTATTACGCCCGGGCTACCCTCGACGCAGTCGAACTTTCGGCGCTCGATCCCCTGCTGAAGGGGGTGGTCGAGCGGACCGGCGGCAATGCCGATGTCGATATCGCCCTGCGCGGCAGCGGTAAGGAGGCGAACCTTTCCGGGCAGATCGCCGTGCGCGATTTCACCACGACGGTGGATTTTACGCAGGTGACCTACACGATGCCCCGGACCGTGATCGAGGTTAAAAACAATCATTTGATTGCCGAAGGCGTGCCGCTGTACGATCCGGAGAAGAACGAGGGCCTTTTCTCGATCGACCTCAATCTGGAACATTTGTCCAATATCTCCTATTCGGTGAAAGTGCTGCCGAAAGAGTTGATGGTGCTCAATACCACTTCGAAGGATAACGACCTGTTCTACGGCCGGATTTTCGCTTCGGGTTCGGCGACGATCGCGGGCAGCAAGGGCGGTGTGAAAATGGACATCGTGGCTACCACCGAAGGCGATTCCGAATTTTATATGCCTCTGTCGGGACAGTCGAATGCGAAAACGGCCGATTTCGTTACGTTCGTCACCCCTGAACAGATCGATACGACCGACTATCTGGTGCGCAAGAAGCTGCTCTTCCAGCAGCAGGGGCGTAAAAAGGAAGCCGCAGGCAGCACGATGGATATTACGATGGCTCTCAATGTGCAGGACAATACCGCTTTCCAACTGGTGATCGACCCGACGGTCGGCAGTGCCCTGAAAGGTCGTGGCAACGGTATGCTCAACCTGCATATCAATCCGGGTAACGGTATCTTCAATATGTACGGCGACTATACGCTCATCGAAGGCAGTTTTCTTTTCTCATTGCAGAATATCATTTCTAAGAAATTCATCATCGAGAGCGGTTCGATGATTCAGTGGACGGGCGAGCCTGTCGATGCGCGGCTCGACATCAATGCCGTCTATAAGCTCAAAACGTCGTTGCAGCCTCTGTTGAACACTGTAACCGCCTCTTCGGACGACGACCAGAGCGGTTCCCGGATTTCGGACCGTTCGGTGCCGGTCGATTGTAAGATCCATATCGGCGGTCGTTTGAGCAACCCGCAGTTGGATTTCAGCGTGGTCGTGCCCGTTACAGATATAGAAACGCAGGCTGCGGTGGCCAGCGTGCTCAATACGCAGGAAGCCCAAGCGCAGCAGTTCATTTCGCTGGTCGCACTGGGTACTTTCAGCAATTCCGGCAGTGCCAATATCGGTGCTTCTTCCGGTGTGGCAACGGGTCTGGAGATGCTTACCAACCAGCTTACCAACTGGTTTTCGACAGATGATTACCGGATCATCCTGAACTACCGGGCTGGCTCCGAAATGACCGGTGACGAGGTGGATTTCGGCTTCTCCACCAATTTGATCAACAACCGTCTGCTGGTCGAGGTCGAGGGCAATTACATCATCGACAACAAACAGGCCGTAAGCAACAATGTTTCCAACTTCATGGGCGAAGCGCATGTGACGTGGCTGATCGACAAGTCGGGCAACCTGCGTCTGAAGGCGTTCACGCAGACCATCGATCGTTTCGACGAGAACCAGGGCCTGCAGGAAACCGGTATCGGGATCTCCTATAAGGAGGATTTCAATAATTTCAAGGATCTGAAACAGCGTATTCGGGACCGCTTCACCAACAAGAAACGTCAGAAAAAGCGTCAGGCCCGCCGCGAGGAGCAGGCTCGGCGTGCGGCGGAAGAGGCCCAACGGCAGGAATTGCTTCTGCCGGAAGATCCGCCGGAGCCTGAATACGACATGGAGCGGGATTGATACGGAAAAAGTAAAACTCGAATAAAATAAATTTAATTCACTCAAAAAGATTATGATTAGTTTGTTGCAGACCGCAGATGCGGTTGTTGTCGCGGAGCAGACCCGCATGGGACTTTGGCAGTTGTTTATGAGCGGCGGATGGCTGATGTGGGTTTTGTTGATTCTGGGAGGACTCACGATCTTTATCTTCGTGGAGCGCTTCATGGCGATCCGTAAGGCGTCGGAGTTCGATATGAATTTTATGAACCGCATCCGTGATTATATTTTGGACGGCAAGGTCGCCGCTGCGGTCGATCTTTGCCGCAAAACCAATACGCCGATCGCCCGTATGATCGAAAAGGGTATCGGCCGGATCGGTCGTCCGATGAGCGACGTGCAGTCGGCCATCGAGAACGTGGCGAACCTCGAAGTGTCGAAGCTCGAAACCAACCTGCCGATCCTGGCGACCATCGCCGGCGGCGCCCCGATGATCGGTTTTCTCGGTACGGTGGTCGGCATGGTGCAGACTTTTATGGATATGGCCGCTGCGGGCGGTACGGTCGATATGTCGCTCCTTTCGAGCGGTATGTACGTGGCGATGATCACGACGGTCGGCGGTCTGCTGGTCGGTATTCCGGCCTACTTCGGTTATAACTACCTGGTGGCCCGCATCGAGAAGCTCGTTTTCCGGATGGAGGCCAACTCGATTGCCTTTATGGATATTCTGAATCAACCCGTTCAAAAGTAATCTGTTATGGCAATCAAACGCGGATCCAAGGTCGATAAGTCGTTTTCGTCGGCTTCGATGACCGACCTGATCTTCCTGTTGCTGCTGTTCATGCTGATCGCTACGACGCTCATCAACCCCAATGCCATCAAGCTGATTCTGCCGAAAAGTTCGAATCAGTTGAAGGACAAGGCAATGACGACGATTTCGATCCAGGATACGGGACATGGATACAGGTATTATGTCGAGACGGAAAACGTCGGCTCGCGCGAGGGCGTGGAGAAAGCCCTCAAGTCCCGGCTGACGGGACAGGAGAACCCTACCGTTTCGCTGCATTGCGACAAGTCGGTGGCTTTCGACGAAGTGGTGGCCATGATGCGCATGGCCAAGGCCAACAATTTTACGCTCATCGCGGCTACCTCGCCCGAATAGAGTGAAACCCGGGGAATGCCGCCCTGCGGTGTTTTCCTTGTGAGAATTGACCGATGTATTATTACGATCCGAATAACGATAAATCGAATGCACGCCGTTGGGCGGGGCTCGCAGCTTTGCTTTATGCGCTGTCGATCGCGGCGGCTTTCCTGTTCGTGTCGTTCGATATGGGGCGGGACGAGCTGCTTCCCGGCGAAGGGTTGCTGATCGATTTCGGGACGACCGAAACCGGTCTGGGCGACCGGGACCTGTCGGCTACCGATGTGCAGGCACCGCCGCAGCAGGCGGCGGCCGAAGCGTCGCGGCAGCAGGTCGAGTACGTGACCAGCGAGCGGGAGGAGATCGCCGTGCAGACACCGCAGCCGGAGAAGAAACCCCGCGAGCGGGAGACTCCGGGACAAACTCCGCAGCGCAGCGACGCGCAGCAGCCTGCCGAACAACCCCGCACGGTAAACCGTCGGGCGCTCTTCCCGGGCCGCACGGTGGGGAGCACTTCCACGTCGGAGGGGCCTGCTGCGGGCGAGGGTAACGCCGGGGACCTTTCGGGGGCGCCGGAAGGCAGTCACGACGGCACGGGCCAGAGCGATTCGGGCATTGCCTACGACCTTTCGGGGCGCTCGGTGGTGGGAAAACTGCCCAAGCCTTCCTATCCGGGCAATGAGTCCGGCAAGGTCGTCGTCGATGTGACTGTCGATGCTTCCGGTCGGGTGACATACGCCTCCTATCGGGCGCAGGGATCGACGACCAACAGCAAGCGGCTGGTCGATGCGGCGGTCGAAGCGGCCCGCAAAGCTCGGTTTTCATCCAGCGAGAGTTTGATGCAGACCGGAACGATTACCTATGTCTTTACGTTGGAATAGATTGGAATGCGCTGCCAATCCGGTTTGCCGTGCGACGTTGCACCGCATCGACTGAAGGCGCGATAACAGCAGCGGACGATGGCTGCGAAAACGACACGAATGATACGTACGATATTATTGATTGCGGCTTCGTGCCTTGCATGGCTCGGGGCCGGCGCCCAGCAATACGAGGGAGCGCACCTGAAATTCGAGAGTTCGTTCCATAATTTCGGGAGCGTACCCCGTTGGGGCGGCGATCTGGTTTGGGAGTTCGAATATACGAACGACGGCTCTGCTCCGTTAGTAATAGTAAGGGCGCAGACTACCTGCTCGTGCCTGAAGGTGAGCCACTCCAAACGCCCTCTCGCACCGGGCGAAACGGCTGTGATCCGTGTGGTCTATGAACCGCATAAGAATGAACCGGGAGCTTTCAGCAAGGTGATTCAGATCTATTCCAATTCGGTTTCGGGGCGGGAGCTGATTACCGTTTGCGGGAACTCTCTGGATACCGAATGATCCGGTGCCGGAAAGGGTGTGTCCGGGGATCGACCGATAGAAGGGTCTCTTTTAGGGGCGGTTTCGAGAAGATGTCAAGATGGGATCGGATGTTCGCATGAACACCGTAAAATAGTTCGACGTATGCCGTTTTGACGATAACCGCCCGGTTTGTAATTCCGAATTGCGTCGAACCTGTATTGCTTATGGAACTGTTATTTACGAACTGTACGATTCTGCCCATGACGGCAGAGAAGGAGCCCCGGACTTTCACGGGGGCGGTCGGCGTGGCGGATCGCCGTTTGGCGCTGGTCAGCGACGATCCCCGGCGGATCGAAGCGTTCCGGCGGGAGCATCCCGGGGTGCGGGAGATCGACGGCACGGGCAAAGTGCTCATGCCGGGACTTATCAATACCCACTGCCACGTGGCGATGACTCTCCAGCGGGGCTATGCCGACGACATCGCCCTGATGAAGTGGCTCCACGAATATATCTGGCCTTTCGAGGCGCAGCAAACCCCGGACGAAATCGTGCTGGGAGCCGAAATGGGTATTGTCGAAATGTTGCTGGGCGGCGTCACGACGTTCGTCGATATGTACTGGCATGAAAACCGTATCGCCGAGGCCGTGCGGCGGCTCGGCATCCGGGCCATGCTCGGAGCGAGCTACCTGGATACGAGTTGGGAGGCTTTTGCCGACGATGTGGAGCGGATGATCGCCATCACGGGCGACTGCGACCGTATCCGGTTGGCCGTGGCGCCCCATTCGCCCTATACCTGTTCGCCGGAGTCGTTGCAGCGGGGCAAGGAGCTGGCACGCCGCCACGGACTCTGGTTCATGACCCATATTTCCGAAACCGAAGACGAGGTGCGTATCGTGCGGGAGCGTTACGGTACTACTTCTGTCCGGCATCTCGATGCCCTCGGTATTCTCGACGACCGGACGATCGGTGCGCATTGCGTCCACGTCGATGACGGGGATATCCGCATCCTGCGGGAGCGCGGAGTGGCCGTGTCGCACAACCCCCAGAGCAACATGAAGATTTCGAGCGGTATCGCCCCGATCGCCCGGATGCATAGCGAAGGGGTGCTTTGCACGATCGGCACGGACGGTACCTGTTCGAACAACGACCTGGATATGTGGGACGAGATGCGTACCGCATCGTTCTTGCAGAAAGTAGCGACGATGGATCCCTGCGTGCTGCCTGCCTATGAAATTCTGAAAATGGCGACCGTCAATGCGGCCCGTGCGATCGGTCATGCCGGCGAGTTGGGCGTTATTAAGGAGGGGGCGCTGGCGGATTTCATTCTGATCGATGCGGTGAAGCCGCATCTTACGCCGGTATATAATATGGTGGCTAATCTGATCTACTGCGGCAAGGCTGCCGACGTGGATACCGTCGTGGTGAACGGCGAGATCGTCGTCGAGGGCCGCCGGATCGAGGGCGTCGATCTGTCGAACCTCTGCTCCCGGGTGCAGCATACGGCCGAGGACATTGCCCGCCGTACGGCCGCAGCGAAAAAGTAGGCTTTCAAGGTTGCCCGCAACTGAATGAAAGGGTTGTTCGATAACTTCCCGAAATTGAAAATCACCCCTGCCGGAGTTTATTCCGACGGGGGTGAAAACGTTAAAATCGGACTTGTCGGATAATCCCTCTGTTTTCCGGCGTTTCGTTCGGTTATCCGAGCAGCAGCTCTTTCAGGTCGGGAATCGCGGGGAGGATGTAATCGGCTCCGGCCGCTTCCAGTTCCGCCCGGTCGCCGTAGCCGTAGAGAACTCCAGCGGAGTCGATGCCGACGGTTTTTGCACCGAGAATGTCGTATTTGCGGTCGCCGATCATTAAGGCGGTTCCGCGATCGGTGATGTTGCTCCCGGCCAGCACGTGAGCGATCACATCGGCCTTCGTCGGCAGCGAGCCGTCCAGTCCTGTGCCGCCGACGAAGGAGAAATAGGGGGCGATGCCGAAGTGGTCGAGGATCCGCTCGGCGAATACCCGGGGCTTCGACGTGGCGACGCAGAGCGTATATCCGCTGCTTGCGAGCGTGTCGAGCAGTGCGTCCATCCCGTCGTAGAGCCGGTTTTCGAAGATGCCTTTTTCGGTGAAATACTCCCGTGATACGGCTACGGCTTCGCTGGTCTGGCGGTCGTCGAAGCCGTAAAATGTCCGGAAGGACTCCGCGAACGGCGGTCCGATGAAGGGGCAGAGCTCGCGTAGGTCGCTCACTTCGATACCGAAATGCCGCAGGGCGTATTGTACCGAACGGGTGATGCCCTCCATCGGGTCTGTGAGCGTGCCGTCGAGGTCGAACAGCAGATGTCGGTATTTTTTCGTCATTGTATTGAATTTGTTGTCCGAAACCCCGCTCGGCAGCGGCGTGTCGTCGTTTTTTTGATGTTTTCGTCTCCTGATAGGCTTCGTCGGCTTCCGAATCCCGGATTTCCCGGTAGGACGGACGAGCAGGAAACAGTCGTTTGCCGACCGCCCGGTGCGGGCGGCTGATCGTCTCCTTCACTCTTCGCGGAGGAAAACCGTCGCCGTGCGCGAGGTGTTGTAGATGCGGATGCGGGGCAGCTCGTCCCCCTGCACGGGGTAGGAGAAATGCTGCCCCCGCATGTCGGTCCGCTCCGTGCCGCCGAAACGGCGCTCGTCGGTCGAGAGGATCGGGCGGTAACGGCCCGGAACCCGCACCCGTACTTCGTAATTGGGTATCGAGGCCGACGGATGCCAGTTGAATACGAACAGCAGGTCGCCGTGCGAAAAGGCCATCGTCTGATTCTGGGTGTCCATCTGTAAATTGTAAGGGTAGCCGTCGCGGAGTATGCCGTATTTTTTCACCAGGGCGATCATCGCCCGGTCGAACTCCCCGAGCTGGGCATAGCGCAGCAGCCCGTTGTCCGCGAGCGACCATTGGCGCCGGGCGTAGGCGTAGCTCCAGCCGTTGCCCTCGCGCGGAAAGTCGATCCATTCGGGATGTCCGAATTCGTTGCCCATGAAATTGAGATAGGCGTCCCCGCCTGCCGAGATCGTGACGAGCCGGATCATCTTGTGCAGGGCCATTCCCCGGTCGATGACCGGACTTTGCGAGGCGCGGTCCATGTGGTCGTACATCTCCTTTCCCATCAGCCGGAACGCGAGGGTCTGGTCGCCCACTAACGCCTGGTCGTGCGATTCGGCGTAAGCGACCGTCTTGATGCCCGGCAGACGGTCGGTCAGGACGTGCCAAATGGCGTGTATGTCCCACTGTTCGTCGGGTATCTCCTTGAGCTGTCGGATCCAGAAATCCGGAATGGCCATGCCCAGGCGGTAGTCGAAGCCGACGCCTCCGTCTGCAGTCGGAACCGCGATGCCCGGCATGCCGCTCACCTCCTCGGCGATCGTAACGGATTGGGGACGGAAGTCGTGTACCAGCGTATTGGCCAACGTAAGGTAGGTGAGGGCGGCTTCGTCCACCTCCTCATCGAAATATTGCTCCCTCCGGACGAAGTCGGTGTGCCCGTGATGGCGGTAGAGCATCGAGGTCACTCCGTCGAACCGATAGCCGTCGAAGTGAAATTCGTCGAGCCAGTATTTGACGTTCGAGAGCAGAAAGTGCCGCACCTGTTCCTTGCCGTAATCGAAAGTTTTGGAGTCCCAGTAGGGCTGTTCGCCCGCCGTACCCGGTAGGGAGTAGAGATGATCCGTACCGTCGAGCTCGTTGATCCCCTCGTTGAGGTTCTTCACGTAGTGGGCGTGCACTAGATCCATTACCACCGCAAGTCCCAGTTCGTGAGCCGTGCGCACGAGTGTCTTGAGCGCCGAAGCGCGAGGAAGGGGCGAAGAAGTTCGACACGTGGTAGCCGAACGACCCGTAATAGGGATGTTCGGCGATGCCCATCAACTGTACCGTATCGTAACCCTCTTCCCGGATCCGGGGAAGAATCTTTTCGGTGAATTCCGCATAGCTGCCCACGCCTTCGCGCTCCTGAGCCATACCTACGTGGGCTTCGTAGATGAATAATTCCTCGCTGCGGGCCGCAATGGGCCGGTCACCCTGCCAGTCGAACGGGGACGGATTCCAGAACTGGGCGGTGAAATCCTTGGTTTTCTCGTCCTGTACCACGCGGGTCGCATAGGCGGGGATGCGGTCGTGCCAGCCGTTGTCGCCGTGTACGTGGATTTTGTAGAGCGAGCCGTGCGTGAGCCGTTCGGCATACATCGCATCGGGCAGGAAAATACTCCACACCCCTTCCGGGTTTCTGTCGAGCCGCAGCGAAGTGCGCTGCCAACCGTTGAAGTCGCCCAGCAGATAAACGTCCTGCGCCCCGGGAAGCCATTCGCGGAACCACCAGCCTTCGAGCGTCTCGTCCCGCTGCCATCCGAAATAGCGATAGCCGTTGGCGTAATCGACGATCGATCCGGCCGATTTTTCTATTTCCCGAAGTGCCCGCAGGTAGCTCTCGTGCCGGGCGGTCAGCTCTTTCTCGACCGGAAGCAGCCAGCCGTCCCGCTCGATCATCGGGAGCTTTTTCGTCGGATTTCCCATAAACTGGTTCATTATTATAACAAAAATACGAAAAATAATTCTATCTTTGTCCGCGAAACAAAAAACAGAAAAAATTCTAATTCAATCGCGTATGTTTAAAAATCAACCCAAAGGATTGATCCCGGCAGCATTGAGCAACATGGGCGAGCGTTTCGGATATTATATCATGAACGCGGTGCTTGTGCTGTTTCTATGTTCCAAATTCGGCCTGTCTGAAGAGACCAGTGCTTTAGTCTATTCTTTCTTCTACGCCGGTATCTATGTGCTTAGCCTCGTAGGCGGTATCATTGCCGACAGAACGCAGAACTACAAAGGAACCATCATTTCCGGTCTTATTGTCATGACTATCGGTTATGTCGTATTGGCATTCCCCATTTTCGCGACTCCTGAGAATCAGACATGGCTTCTTACGCTTACTTGCGGTGCGCTGTTCCTCATCGCATTCGGCAACGGCCTTTTCAAGGGCAACCTTCAGGCCATTGTCGGACAGTTGTACGACAATCCTCGCTATGCTTCGCAGCGTGATGCCGGTTTCCAGATTTTCTATGTCTTTATCAATCTTGGTGGCGTTGTGGCTCCCTTCGTAGCTCCTTTGCTCCGCAGCTGGTGGCTCAGTGAGAACGGTTTGATGTATAATGCCGAGCTTCCGGCTCTTTGCCATGGATTTTTGGCGGGTGCGGAAGTAAACCTTGCCAATCTTCAGGAGCTGATTACAAAGGTGGGTGGCTCTGTGGTTGCAGGTGATGCCGGCTCCGTATCGGCATTCTGTTCGAATTATCTTAATGTCTTCAACACCGGCATCCACTATTCGTTTATCGCCTCCGTTGCCGCAATGCTTATTTCTCTCTCGATATTCCTTTTCACCAAAAGACAGCTTCCTTCTCCCGCAAAGAAAGCAAAAGAGGAAACCGTTACATATTCTGCAGAGGAAAAAGCTGCAATGGCTACGGAAATCAAGCAGCGTATGGCAGCCCTCTTCGCTGTGCTCGGTATTGCTATCTTCTTTTGGTTTTCATTCCATCAAAACGGAACTTCACTCTCGCTCTTTGCCCGCGATTTCGTAAAGACCGACTCCGTACAGCCGGAAATATGGCAGGCTCTCAACCCGTTCTATGTCATTATCCTCACTCCTGTTGTGATGTGGGTATTTGCCGCTCTTGCACGCCGTGGAAAAGCGATTTCCACACCTCGCAAGATCGCTATCGGTATGGGTTTGGCCGGATTGGCATTCCTTTTCATGACTGTATTCTCGATCATCAACGGTTATCCTTCGGCCGAGGCGTTCAAGGATCTCCCGGCTGCAGAGGCGGCCGCTCTCAAGACAGGACCGTGGGTGCTCTTCGTACTCTACTTCTTCCTGACTGTGGCAGAGCTGTTCATTTCTCCTCTCGGTCTGTCGTTCGTTTCTAAAGTTGCTCCCAAGCATCTCCAGGGCCTTTGCCAAGGTCTGTGGCTCTGTGCAACGGCCGTAGGCAATCTGCTGCTCTGGATTGGTCCGCTCATCTACAATGCTTATCCTATTTGGGTGGCTTGGACTGTATTCTTCTCGGTCTGCATCATCTCGATGGGCGTTATGCTCGGTATGGTGAAATGGCTCGAGCGGGTTACCGAATAAGACCTGTATTTCGATTGATACGGCGGCGCTTCCGAAAAGGGGGCGCCGCTTTCATTTGACTGCCGGGAAGTACCGTATTTTTGTGATTATATACTTCGGTGTCCCTTTGGGGTGTGTCGTAGCCCAAGTTTCCTCCGAGCGAAGGGATTTAGGGCGACAAGTATTACAACACGGTCACGGGTCGTGAATAAACGACCGTCGAATAAGGTATATTGGCGGTATATGACTGCCGATGTTTTACGGCGAGGCGTGTCCGTTTCCGGCGGGATCGAAGCGGTGCTCTTCTTTTGCGTCCGAGCCCGTGCCGGCCGCAGAATTCACCGCTGGGGTGTATGGAGCGTAGGCTTTTGTCCGGGGGCCGGGTGCTTTCCGGATTGCGGATTCGTTACCCCGGCACATAGGAATTGCGACCTTGTCCGGGGCTTTTTACTTCTGGCGACCGTAAGAGATAACTGGCCGGCGGCTTCTTGACGGGTGTTCGGGCATTCGGGGCGTGCGGCGCAGGATCCGGCTCATGGGGCGGTTTATTCGGCGATGAACTTTGTCCGGGGCTGGCTCTTCGATGCCGGCTATCGTTGAAGAAGATCGGATGGCATCCCTGACGGGTGTTTCCGGATTACGGGTTCGACGCTCGGAGAGCGGAGAGCAGAGAGCAGAGAGCAGAGAGCAGAGAGCAGAGAGCAGAGAGCAGAGAGCAGGCTTTTGTCCTAAAAGGAAATAGGACCGTATCCTTGAGCCGTCCATTGTAAATGAATCGGAGCGGCAAATTGATTTGCGACTTCGGTACGCTTGTTCAATGTTGCGAACGATGCCTTACGGACACTCTTCCTGAAGTCCGGTTATTTCCCGTAAACCGTTGTCTTCCCCCCCCCTTGTCCGGGATTTTCTAATGGACTCCTGCCATTGTTGCGGGGCCATGCCTTTTTCTTTGGCGAAGGCGCGGTAGAAAGTCGCCGTGCTCCCGAATCCGGATAACAGGGCCACTTCTTCGATTTTATGGCCGGCCACCTCGTCTTCGAGCAGCGGCAAGGCGGCATATTGGATGCGGCAGTGGTTGATGTAGTCGCGGAACGACAAGCCCAATTCCTTGTTGAGCAGCAGGGAGAGTTGCGTGCGGTTAGTGCCGCATTCGCAGGCCAAGTCGATGATCGTAAGTCCGGGGTTGAGGTATAGTTTGCGCTGTACGATGGCTTCCTGCAACTGTTCCCGCAGCGATGCGGCGCGTCCTTTTCCTTCGGCGAGGTTTATTTCCGGATTTTCTTCGATGGGTTCTTCTTCCGGGAGCGGTTGCCAGTAATCCCGGATAATGTCCGGGATGCGGTATTGCAGGATGCAGCCGTAGAGGATACCCCAGACGGTAAGTGTCAGGATATAGATGAGAATGGTGAACCAGATATTGCTGAAAAATAGAATGATGATGATGTATGAAAGCAGGTAGAAGGCCAGCAGTGCCGACATCCACCGCAGCCATTGCAGGTGGATGCGCTCCGTGAACGAGTAGGCCTGGGCGATCTCCCGGGAGTAACGGATGGAGTAGAGGACGATGCGAGTCAGGGCGAAGAGGCAGTAACCGACGGTGTATAGGGTGTAGAGCAGAATTACCGTCGGCAGGAAGGACGGCAGGTCCTTTAGCAACTCCGGCAGGGAAGCATATACCGTGCGGGGTTCGAAAGCCGTTCCGAGCCAGTAGGCGCCGCCGAGCAGAACGAAGGGGCTCAGCAGTTTGAGGCTGTATCGTGCCGTGATGCGGCCGGGCATCACCAGTTCGAAAAAGAAGAGCGACAGCAGAGCCAGGGTAAACAGGTCCGGAAAGGTGAAGCCCGGGCCGAGAATTTCGTAGTTGTAGGCGGCATCGTGGCTCAGGAAAAACTCTTTGAGTTCGATCAATGCCATCCATATCAGGCAGATCGTGAAGAGATAATGGGGCCGGGATTTGCTCTGTCGGGCATAAATCGCCATGTGGAAGGCGCCCATAGCGAAAAATGACAGGGAAGCTCCGTTAAGGAAATATGTGAGGTTTTCCAACATTCTGAATACTAAGATAGTAAAAATAAGTACTAAAAATGTCTTTTTGCGCTATTATTTCGGCTTTCGCCGGGAAATCGCCCCGTGCGACTCTTCCGTCCTGCATTTTTTCGATGGATGGAGGTCGGTGAAATTTATGGACGGTAGAGTCGGGTGGGATATACGGGGCTTGAAATTCCTTGTTTTTCGGGGTAAAAAATCCGGGTGTCCGGGAATGGTTTTTCCGGTTTGACCCGAATCTGAAAAATAATTATACAAAATTATCCGGATTGAAGGATGTTTCGTTCTCAAATTATACAAATCGAATCGCAAAACGTACATCGGATTTTCTGGACGCCTCCGAGCGGAATGTGATGAATGTCGTATGTGCGCCGGGAACGGCGGCGATCGTTAGCAGTTGCCGGCCCGCCTTCTGTTTGCGGTGGAGGAAACTGTTTCGCAGGGCGTGTTCCGGTTGTCTTGCGGTAGCGTTTTCGGGAGGGGCGAGAGGGCGGCCGGTTCCGGGAGATTATCGGATCTGTAGGAAGAGAGGTATAGGATTGTGGCGGTATGGTTTTAGAATTTTTCCGACAGATACCGAATTGTTCGGGTGTGCACCGCCGGAGTTACCCGGGGTATCGTGGATCGTTTTCGCCGCCCTTCGAATGATACCGACAGTCGCTCCAGCCTATTCGAGCGTACGGTAAAACGCGCTGCTCCCCGTATCTGGAGTGTGCGAGAAAAAGCGGCGATTTCTCTTTTCTGCGGTGTTTTTTTTTGTATTTTTGTTCCCGTCGCCGGGAAAAACAGAAACTCCGACGTTTTTTTGCGATGGGTATGAAACTTACGATTCTTGGCTCGGGAACTTCTCAGGGAGTGCCGGTGATCGGCTGCCGGTGTGCCGTCTGCACCTCGAAAGATCCCCGCGATAACCGTCTGCGGACTTCGGCCATGCTCGAGTGGGACGACATACGGCTGGTGATCGACGCTGGGCCCGATTTCCGTTACCAGATGCTCCGGACCGGGGTCCGGCATATCGACGCGATTCTGCTGACGCACGAACACAAAGACCATATCGGAGGATTGGACGACGTGCGGGCCTTCAATTTTGTCGATTATCCCACGATCCATCGGATCGACGTATTCGGAACACGGCAGACGCTCAAATGCGTCCGCAAGGACTTCGACTATGCCTTCAGTGTGGACAAGTATCGGGGGGTGCCCGAAATCGAGCTGCGCGAAATAGATCCTGCCGTTCCCTTTTGCGTTAAGGACAAGGAGGTGATTCCCGTGTCGGGACACCATTCGCCCCGATTCGAGGTGACAGGGTTCCGGTTCGGCGAACTGGCCTACCTTACGGATTTCAAGACCATCGCCCCGGCCGAAGAGCGGAAGCTGTACGGTGTCGAAGTGCTGGTGGTCAATGCGCTCCGGCCCCAGCCCCATGATTCGCATTTTTCACTGGACGAAGCATTGGCGCTGATCCGCCGTGTGGCGCCCCGCCGGGCGTATCTGACGCATATGTCGCATGAAATGGGTCTTTACGCCGAGCGTTCCGCGTTGTTGCCCGAAGGGGTATATTTGGCTTACGACGGATTGGAAATAAATGTAAACGATTGATAGGATGAAAGGTTTGAAAGGAAAGACCGTCGTGGTCACCGGAGCTTCGTCGGGGATCGGCGAGGCATTGGCCCGCGAATGTGCAGTGCAGGGTGCCAACGTGGTGCTCGGCGCCCGGAGCCTGCAAAAATTGCAGCTCATCGTCGGAGATATCCGATCCAAAGGCGGCGAAGCGATCTACTGCGCGGTGGATGTGACCAAGCCGGAGGAGTGCCGCAATCTGATCGACACGGCCGTCGGGGAGTACGGCGGGGTGGATGTGCTCATCTGCAATGCGGGCCTTTCGATGCGGGCACTGTTCGATGACGTGGATCTGGAGGTGCTGCACCGTCTGATGGACGTTAATTTCTGGGGCACGGTCTATTGTACCAAATACGCGTTGCCGTACTTGCAGACTTCGCACGGGTCGCTGGTCGGCATCTCGTCGGTGGCCGGTTTGCACGGCCTGCCGGGGCGTACGGGCTATTCGGCTTCGAAATATGCGATGACGGGATTTTTGGAAACCGTGCGGATCGAAAACCTGAAGAAGGGGTTGCACGTGATGGTCGCCTGCCCGGGGTTCACGGCTTCGAATGTCCGCTTTTCGGCGCTCACGGCCGACGGTTCGAGCCAGGGCGAGACACCGCGCGACGAGGCGAAGATGATGACGCCCGAACAGGTCGCCCGTATCGTTATTCGGGGAATCGAAAAACGCAAACGCCTTTGCCTGATGGAGGCTGAGGGGCGTGCCACACACTTTATCAAGAAATTCGCCCCTGGCTTCCTCGACCGTATGTTCTATATGGTTATGGCCCGGGAACCGGATTCGCCGCTGAAATGACGGAGCAAAATGAAAAAAACAGAATTGCAGAAATAACAACCCTTGTACTGACCGGGTTGCTACTGCTCGACATAATCGTATTTTTTGTTGGTATGATATGCGATGGGGCAGGCGGAAACGGGCTGGTTTACGTGGTGTATTGCGGGATTGTTTCTTTGGTTTTACTGGGGTTATATCTTTTATGTTGCGCTGGGTTTTATTTCTTGTGGAAGGTGTCTTTCTGCAATAATCGCATCATACGCGTTTGTTCCTGTATTTTTGCGGCGTTGGCGGTCGGACTGTTGTCGCTTTTGTGAGGTGCACCGGATAGCGAAACATTAAATACGACAAAGGGGATGCTCGAAAAAGCATCCCCTTTGTCGTATTGTAAACTCCTCCTACTTGAAGAAAATCGACGAAATCTCCTTGTAGTTGTGTACGCGCTCGATGACGTTGGCGAAGATGTCCGCTACGGTCATCACCTTGAATTTGCTCAGGTCCTTTTCCGGGTTGAGCGGTATGGTGTCCGTGACGATCACCTCCTGCAAGGCACTGGCATTGATTTTTTCGTAAGCCTGCCCCGAAAGGATCGGGTGGGTGATGGCTGCCCGGACGCTCTTGGCACCTTTTTCCATTAGCATATCGGCTGCCATGCAGATCGTGCCGGCCGTATCGATCATATCGTCCACGATGATTACGTTGCGACCCTTCACGTCGCCGATGGCCGTCATTTTACCCACGACATTGGCTTTCGCACGCTCCTTGTGCGAGATGATGATCGGGGCGCTCAGGTGCTTGGCATAGGTGTTGGCCCGTTTGGCGCCGCCCATGTCGGGTGCCGCGATCGAGAGGTCCTCGATGTTCAGGCTCTTGATGTACGGTACGAAGATGCCGCTGGCATAGAGTGCATCCACCGGTACGTCGAAGAAGCCCTGGATCTGGTCCGCATGCAGGTCCATGGTCATAATGCGGTCCACGCCTGCCGCGACGAGCATGTTGGCTACCAGTTTCGCGCCGATCGGTACGCGGGGACGGTCTTTGCGGTCCTGACGCGCCCAGCCGAAGTAGGGCATCACGGCGATCACCTTGTAGGCCGATGCGCGGCGTGCGGCATCGATCATCATAAGGAGTTCCATCAGGTTGTCCAGCGGCGGGAAGGTCGATTGGATGATGAACACGGTGCAGCCGCGGATCGACTCGTTGAAGCAGGGCTGGAACTCTCCGTCGCTGAACTGTTGCACCTCCGAGTTTCCGAGCGTGGTGCCGTAGCTTGCGACGATTTTCTCCGCGAGGTACCGCGAGCCCCTGCCTGCGAAGAATTTGATTTTGTGGATAGCCATAGTATGTGATTGTGTTTTTGAATGGTGCAAAGATAGGATGTAAAGACCGAATTATCGGGTATTTCTAAAATCTTTTTTTAACATTCTGTTAAACATTTGCCGATGAAGTCCAGGATCTCTTCGCGGCCCGTCCGTTTTTCGCTCGAGGAGCGGAACATCGGAGGCAACTCCTCCCACTGTTCACCGAGCACTTGTTTGTAGCGTTCGACGCTGCGTGCGAGCTGTGCGGCCGACAGTTTGTCGGTTTTGGTAAAGACGATGCCGAAAGGGATACCCTCCCGGCCGAGCATTTCGATAAAGCGCAGGTCGATCTTCTGGGGCTCCAGTCGGGAATCGACCAGCACGAACAGGAAGTGCATCCGTTCACATCGGAGTACGTAGTCGGTGATGATTTTGGCGAACTCGTCGCGTTGGGTTTTCGATGTGCGGGCGTAACCGTAACCGGGCAGATCGACCAGATACCAACTGTCGTTGATGCGGAAATGGTTGATAAGCCGTGTCTTGCCCGGGGTACCGGAAACTTTGGCCAGGCCGCTGCGACCTGTGAGCATATTGACCAGCGACGACTTGCCGACGTTGCTGCGGCCGATGAAGGCGAACTCCGGGAGCGAGTCTTTCGGCAGTTGCGAAAGACGCTCGGAGCTGCATACGAATTGTGCCTTGTTGATCTGCATGACAAGCGGTAGCAAAAGAGGTACGGCGAGGGTGTTCCCGGGTTCGATCCGATCGTTTCGCAGGCGGCGGCAGCAATCGTCTGTCCGGCCAATTTATCTTTCTGCAAAAATAGTGGAAGGCGAACGGTAAGCCAAATCTGTCTGAACTTGTCCGGGCCACGCATCCGATTTTTTGCAAAGATAGGAAAAGTTGAGAGAAAACGGGAACTTGTTCCCGGTTTTCCGAGGTGCCTCCTATCCAAGGCTATGTCAAAGATAGTAAAAGACAAGGACAGAACCAAATTTGTTCAAGTCCCTTTTGCGCCTCCTTGCAGGGCATTATACGTAAGCGTAGCTGCCCTCCCCCTCCGAGCGTCGTTTGAGCTATGCCGAACCGTATCCTATTTTTCCAGAAAAGTGAAGTGCGGACGGTAAACCAAACGTCGTTGCCGAAGCCGACTTTTTCTTGAGAGCAGAGTTCACAGATATCTTCTGTTTCGTCCTTTTGACCGTCGGTTGTCCGAGGCTGTTCGGATCATATTCTCGTTTTGTAAAAAGATACAAAAAAAGGTGTTCGTGGTTTTCGGTCGATGTTTGTACGATCGAAAATGCGGGCATTCCGCTCTTTTGCCAAAAGGCACCCGGAAAAAAGAGGTTCGAAACTCCTGCCGGGACGTGTCTTGTGAAAATTAATTCGTACCTTTATGGCTGTTTTAGAATTTTGAGTGTTATGAAGAAAGAGTGGAACGACGTGCGTGAATTTCACGAAAAGTTCGGTCATCCGTGTCCGGATGCACCCCGTATGCTGGATAAAAAACGCTCGCTCAGCCGGGCGAAATGGATGAACGAGGAGGTTGCTGAATTTCTGGTCGCCGAGGATATCTACGAGCAGGCCGACGCGATGATCGACCTGATGTACTTCGCGCTGGGTACGATGGTCGAGATGGGACTCGAGCCGGACGAACTGTTCGAAATCGTTCAGCAGGCTAACATGGCCAAGTTGTGGTCCGACGGCAAGCCGCACTACAATCCCAAGGACGGCAAGGTCATCAAGCCCGATACGTGGGAGGACCCTGCACCGAAAATCCGGGCCTGCATCGATGCCGTGATCGCCCGTAAGGGGAAATAACCTCCGTTTCGTATCGTGTAAATATACCCTTTCGTGCCGGTAATTCGGTGCGAAAGGGTAATTTTGTTTGTCGAAGGGGTGTTTTTCCAAAAAATAATCGTAACTTCATTCATCGAAAATTAACTTTTTGTTGTCATGAAAAGACTTTTTGGAATATTGCTATGGGCGTTGTTTTGTCTGTTCGGCACACAACTGTCATTCGGACAGAACAACCGCGAGCAGGTGCTCGCATTGCAGCGGCAGGCTATTGAATTGATGGATAACGGTGATCCCGATCAGGGTATCGTGTTGCTCCGGCAGGCACTGACACTCGATCCGGACTATTGGCCTTTGACGTACGAGATGGCTTACGCCTATATGGTCAAACGGGATTATCAGAAAGCGATCAAACTCGCCAAAACACTTTATAAGTACGAGGATTGCAACGATCTGGTTTATCAGTTGGTCGGAAATTGCTACGATTATCTGAAGAATCCGAAAAAAGCCTTGAAAGTTTATGCGCAGGGGCTCAAACGCTTTCCCGATTCGGGCGCTCTTTATCTGGAGCAGGGGGTCGTTTCGGGAATGCAGGGGCATTACGACGAAGCGGTCGCTTCTTTCGAAAAAGGCATCAGCGTAGCTCCGATGTTCCCGTCGAACTATTACCGGGCGGCCCAGTTTTATGCTTATTCCACCAGCAAGGTCTGGAGCCAGATTTATGGCGAGATAATGATGAACCTGCTACCCAGCGGCGACCGGAATAAGGAGATGAGCGAGCTTTTGTTCCGTAACTATAAAACTGGCATCGTTTTTTCCACCGATTCCGTGTCGGTCGATTTTTACGAGAACCGTCCGATCGCCATAACGATCGATATGCTTCTGGCCGGGGATGTGCGGGAGCCTTACGGTGCCGTGTACGAGGCGGCGATGCAGGCTGCGGCCGGGGGCGAACGGTCCGTCGATCTGGAATCCCTGAACCGGATCCGGAGCCGGTGGATCGACGAAGGCCTGAAGAAGTTGGACGAAGGGGCGAATACGGTGCTGAAGTATGACAATCAAATCGTCGTTCCTTTTTTGGAATATCTGCGTTCGGTGCGGGATGCCGGTCATCTGGAAGCCTACAACTATTGGGTGCTCCGGGAAGGGAATAAGACTGCATTCGGCTTGTGGGTCAGCGACAACCGGCAGAAATTCAATGATTTTATGAAGTGGTTCGAACACAACAGGTTGAAAATCGCGGATGCCCCGATTCCGATATCGTACTTATAATAAATAGGGGCTGCGGTAATCGATATACCAATATATGGGGATTCGGCGGTGTGTCCGAATTTGCATATCTTTGCAGAAGATAGGATGCGCCTCGGAAAACAGGGAACAAGTTCCCGTTTTCTCTCGGCTTTCACTATCTTTGTAACATAATCCTTGCATTATGAAACAGACGGAACATTCTTTCGATAATACGGAGCGGGGGCGTCTCCTCTTTTCGCCGGGTATGAAGCTGGCCGACCTGGTCGAGTCCAACTACGAGTTGCTCGTGGTGCTTGCCCGCATGGGTATTCCCCTCGGCTTCGGCGAGTCGAGTGTCGGCGAAGTCTGTCGCCAACGCGGAATTTCGGCGGAGCTTTTTCTGATGATTTGCCGAATTTATTCGTCGGAGGTCCCGGTTCTGCCTTATGAGCAACTGACTTCGGACGATTTGGGCGGTGTCCTCGATTACCTGCATACTTCGCATCTGTATTATCTGGAGGTTACTCTTCCGCATCTGGATGCGAAGATGGCCGCGATGACAGCGACTTGCGACGGAGTACACAGTAAAATCTTGAGTACGTTTTTCGCCGATTACCGCCGGGAAGTGGATAATCATTTCGATTACGAGGAGCGAACCGTGTTTCCTTACGTGCAGGCTCTGCTCGAAAAACGTCGGGTGGACGGTTACAATATCCTCTGTTTCGAAGATAATCATAGCGATATCGACGGGAAGCTGTGCGATCTGAAGAATATCATTATCAAGTACCTTCCTGAAAATTGTTCCGCCAAGCTGCGCTACGAAGTGCTCTCCGATATTTTCCGCTTCGAGGAGGACCTCAGCCGACATACCGTCATCGAGAATCAGATCTTGATTCCGTTGGTCGAAAAATTGGAGAAAAATGGATAACGGTCGTATTTATAAAGTGTTGATTATCGAGCCTTCCGCAATCGTGGGGGCCGGTATTCGGACATTGTTGGACGGTTTTTCCGAATTCAGGGCCCTCGATGCCGAGACTACCGGCGACCCGGCGACCTGTTTCGAACGGGTGGCGACGACGGGACCCGACCTGGTGCTGATCAATCCCGCGCTGTTTCCCGTGATGCGCCGCACTCCGATACGAAACGCCTTTCCGATGTTGCAGGACGTTCCGATTATCGCTCTCTGTCACGGAGCTGTGGACGATGAGCTGCTGCACGAGTTCGACGGAGTAATCAATCTTTACGACTCACCGGGACGGGTGCATCACAAACTTCGGCAGGCTCTCGAGCAGACGCGTACGACGGCACAGCCTGAAGGCTATGAGCTTTCGGAGCGCGAGCGCGAGATCCTCGTTGCCGTCGCCCGGGGCCTGACTAACCGGGAGATCGCCGACCAGTATTTCATATCGATCCATACGGTTATTTCCCACCGCAAGAACATCACCCGCAAGACGGGCATCAAGACCATCGCCGGTCTCACGGTCTATGCTCTGCTGAATAATATGATTTCCGAAGCCGACCTGGGTAATTGATCTTTTGCCGATGGCACCAGGCGAGTTTTTCAATTTATTTCCTAGCTTTGTAGAAGGTAGAATGCACCTGGAAAACTGTGAGCAAGCTCCCGTTTTCTTTTCGGCTTTCGCTATCTTGGAGAGGTAGGATACGATTCGGCAATCTCTGCGTGCAAGCCCGCACGATTTCTCACTGCTCACTATCTTTGACATAGTCTTAAATAGGATGCGATTCGGAAAACTGGGAACAAGTTTTCGTTTTTTCTCGGTTTTCACTATTTTTGTTTAATCCGAATCGTAGCGCTTCCTGCTGAAAGCTTTGCGGTTGCGGGGGTATTGTAAATTCCCCCCCCCTCCCGGCCCCTGTGGAAGTATTACGTGTTTGTATGGCCGGATCGTTGCGTTAAGGGCGGATTTGTTCTTTCCTTGTCCCCGAAGATGTCAATGGGTGGGGCAGATGCTTTCCTGCGGCTTCCTGACAGGGAGAGGACGTTTAGCAGCAGGTGGTTGATAGATACTTAATGAGTGTATTTTTATGTCTTTCCCGTAATGATTCGTATTCCAATATCCCTGAATATGTTGAGCGGACGTTGTGACGGTTTTTATGTATTCGCTTGGGATGAAATGAAAGAAAACACATCGAAAAAGCTATGAGAAAAATTGAAGCCGCCGTTTGCGGTATTACATTATTGTATGTATTTAGTACAATCGGAACTATCTACTGTCTAATTATGGGTAGCTATCTTACTCTTTTTTTGATAAGTGATACCGTTGCTGTACTTTGTTTTATGTCCTATATCGCAATAAGCCTGTTTATTTATTTAAGAACGAATCTTTCATTTAAAGATAGTCGTACATTGAAAATATGTTTGATTATAATGGCTGTTGTCCTTATAAGTAAATATTTGGGCTTCATGTTGTAAGTGGTTGATGTATAGAATTTTGGAATTTGGTGAATAACTGTTGATCTGTACTGATTTTAAGGGTTTTATTCGGAAAACGTAATTATCTTTTGAAAATGAAGCCAGAGAATAGTATTAGAAATAAAAAAGTTGAACTTGCGGTCAGTAGCGTCGTATTTCTTTATGCTGCGAATATCGTATGGTATTTCTTGACGGGTGTATTCGAGTGGGGAGATCCGTTGGGCGTATATTTAATATTCATAGCAAATGGCATACTTGGTTTGATTTTGTATGTGGCTGTAAGTTTGATATGCTATCGGAAAATAAAGATTTCGCCTAAAAATAACCGTGTGTTGAGAATATGTCTTATAATAATTACAGGTATTTTTTTTGTTTGGCTGGTATTGTTTCGGCTGCTTCCGAATTTTGAGTGATATAAAGAGCGTGTCGCTGCCCGGTCCTTTTTGTCGCATGCGATTACGACGATTAGCGAGATGGTTGCCGATTATTTTATTTGTTTGTTATGCGGTATTTAACGGTGGATGGATACTTCGATGGAACGGGCATTCGGGATGCGGCCAATGGAGGTTACTTGGAGCACGATGAAGTCGGCATAAGTCCGGATCTTTCGAAACGGATCGATGTGTGGTTGGAGCAATATTGGAAGGAGTTCATAAAGGGATTTCCCGATCGGGATAAAATCGTCGAATTGGACGATGAAGGAATCCGTATTGCTCATCGATTAAAAAAAGAATTTCCTGAAGATAAAATCGGATACTTCTCCGATGCCCGAATGGTTGCATTGTATGATGAGAAAGTACATGGCGGGTTTCGAAGTGGTAACGATTGTAGGTCGAAAGGTAAAAACGAAGATGGGTGATAATCTGTACGGAGTGAGGTGAACGAATTCGTATCGAAATAAAGAACTGCGAAAAAATTTGAAATTACGATTTTTGTATTTCAACCGGATTTGATTTTCTTTCGAAATGAAACGAAAAAGATTGATCTTGACAATTTTGTCATTGGTAGTTATCCTGTCTTTGAGCAGTTTGGTGTTGTGGCGTTATTTGAGTGGCAAGTATGTCGAGACGGCAGAAAGTATTAGGGATTACTTTATGTGGCCGACTTATCAACGACTGCCATTAGAGTATTATAATTCATTCGGGTATTATCCCCGTTCGATGGATGAAGCCGTCGATTTTTATCAGCAAACTTATTGGCCTAATATGGCGAAAAAAGATTTAAGAGCCCAGCAATTTCTGACGGATCCGTTTGCCAGGGACGGAGGTGAGTTTTTGTATATTCCTCTTTATGATTATTATAAAAAGGTTCCGGTATCCTTCATTTTTTTAAGTGCCGGTGTCGATGGCAAGATGGATAACGAAATAGCACCGAGCGATACCCTGTACCTGAATAACTGGTGGGCAAAGCTCGACGTGTATAATTATGAAGAGGCAATTCTCTTGCAGGATTTTTGTGAGAGATGGGATGAAACATCGAACGTATTCGGTGAGGTTGAATCCCTTGATTATTATCCTCCTTATCCCGATATTCCTCGGTTCAGGATGACGGATTACCTGTGGGGAAAGAAAGATTGGATCGTGCAGTTGGGTCCGCTTACGGGGTTGTATTAGAACCGGCATTAAAATAGCACCGGCTTCCCTTTAGGAAGCCGGTGCTTTCGTATCGGTGTCGTACATTCCGGAATTTTCGGTCCGAGAATCCGTTTCCGTCAATACCCAAGATACGGAGCATCGAGCGGTAGGACTGTTCTTTGGCGAACAGACGGGTGTAGTATTCGTTGTCGTCCTTGTCCCGGTCGATGATGACGTGTTTCGGGACGGGGGCGTGATGCGAACGGTCGCCGGGAATAGTTATATTATGATAACCTAATGAAAATCTGAAAGGAGCGGAATTCGGGTTCTGCGGAAGAGCAACCCCTGCAACCATATTGGTTGCAGGGGTTGCTCTTATTTGAAGGAAATGCTGGAGATATTACTCTAAGAGTCCCAATTGTATGATCCAATCTTTCTTTCCCCACAGATAGTTTCTCATGGTAAAATGTAATGCAAGTTCGGGATAAGGCGGGTTATATTTTAGGAGTGTTTCTATATCTTCTCCATATGCACGACACAGATCTTCCCATTTAATCCAATAGTCTTGCAGCAAAACAGCTTCTTCGTAATTATATACATCGAGTTTTGCCCACCAGTTATTCAGATACAGGGTATCGCTCGGTGTTATTTTGTTATCCATCTTGCCATCGACACCAGCACTCAATAGAATGAAGGATACAGGTTTCTTTGTTTCGTAATCATAAAGGGGGACGTATTGTATTTCACAACTATCTCTTGAAAACGGATCTTGCAATACCTGTTGTGCTCTGAGAGTCTCTTTAGACTCATCCGGTTGAATCTCCCGATGATAGAAATCGAGGGCTTCGTCCATCGAGCGAGGAAAATAACCGAACGTTAGGTAAAATGAAAGAGGAAGCTGCTGCTGGTTTGGAGCCGCTTTATAATCAGATCTCATACGTTCCGCTATTTTTTTATATTTAGACGAAAGATAACATCTCGTGGTCCCAAATCCCAGCAACAATAATATGGTTATTACTGAAAGCGTTATCAGAATAAATTTTTTCTTTTGTTTCATGGGTTTCTTCGGAAATGATGAATTTTTCGTATTCGGAGCATGTACTCGGAATCTTCTGTCCGAGAATCCGTTTCCGTCAATATCCCAGGATGCGGAGCATCGAGCGGTAGGACTGTTCTTTGGCGAACAGGCGGGTGTAGTATTCGTTGTCGTCCTTGTCCCGGTCGATGATGACGTGTTTGGGGGCCGGAATCAGACAGTGCTGGATGCCGCCGAAGCCGCCGATCGACTCCTGATAGGCTCCCGTATGGAAGAAGCCGATATATTGCGGATTCCCCGGTTCGAGCTTGGGCAGGAAGATCGCGTTGATGTGCGATTCCGAGTTGTAGAAATCTTCGCTGTCGCAGGTCAGGCCGCCCAGCAGCACACGCTGGTATTCTTTGTCCCAGTTGTTGATCGCCAGCATGATGTAGCGCTGGTTGATGCCCCACGTATCGGGCAAAGTCGTGATGAAGGAGCTGTCGATCATGTACCAGTTCTCGCGGTCGTTCTGCTGTTTCTGATTGACGATCGAGTAGAGGGTCGCGCCGCTTTCGCCGACGGTAAACGATCCGAATTCAGTGAATATGTGCGGTTCGTCGATTCCGTTGCGGGTACAGATGTTCTTGATCTGCGCGATGATCTCTTCGGTCAGGTACTCGTAGTCGTACGAGAAGTCGAGCGAGTTTTTGATCGGAAAGCCGCCTCCGATGTTGAGGCTGTCCAGATCGGGGCAAATGGCCTTCAATTCGCAGTAGATGTTCAGGCATTTCGACAGTTCGTTCCAGTAGTAGGCCGTGTCCTTGATACCGGTATTGATGAAGAAGTGCAGCATTTTGAGCTTGAACTTCTTGTTTTTCTGGATCTTGGTTTTGTAGAAGTTGATGATGTCGTTGTAGCGGATCCCCAGGCGCGAGGTGTAGAACTCGAATTTGGGCTCCTCCTCGCTGGCGATCCGGATACCGATTTTGCATTTTTTGGTAATGGCATCGTCGTAGAGGTCGATCTCTTCCTTGTTGTCGATCACGGGGATCGTGTTTTCGAACCCGTCGTTGATCAACTGGGCGATATTTTCGACGTATTGCGGACGTTTGAAGCCGTTGCAGATGATATAGCGGTCCTTGTCGATCACGCCGCTGTCGTACAGGGCGTTGATGATGTGAATGTCGTAAGCCGAGGAGGTTTCGAGATGAATGTCGTTTTTCATCGCCTCTTCCAGCACGAACGAGAAGTGACTCGACTTGGTACAGTAGCAGTAGTTGTATGTACCCTTGTAATCGACCTTCGCCATCGCTACGTTGAACATGCGCTTGGCCCGGTTGATCTGCTGGGAGATCTTCGGCAGGTAGGTTATCTTGAGCGGAGTGCCGTACTGCTTGATTAATTCCATCAGGGGAATGTCGTGGAAGTTCAATTCGTTGTCCTCGACGGTAAATTCATCCTGCGGGAAATCGAACGTCTGTTCGATCAGGTCGATGTACTTGTCTTTCATGGCCCGTTTGTGTTTTTTGCGATATAATCCGAGCGAGCTACATTGTAAATTCCGGAGTAAAGTAGCTCGTGCGGATTGTTTTTTATTTGGGGGTGCAAAGTAGGTAATTATTTTCGAGATCGCCAATGGTTTATCCGTATATTTTGAAAAAACAGGTGAATTTTTTCGTTTTTGTCCGATGAAAATTGTATTTTTGGGTCGAATTTTAATCGGGACAGAACGGTGTTGACTGGAATCATAACGAATTACCTGACCCAGCACAGGAGGCTGGTCGTGCCGCAACTGGGAACTTTTGTCGTGAAGGTTCCCGAAGGCGGTGTGGTCTTTTCGGAGTTGCTCAGGCGCGACGACGGCATCTTGCGCGGGTTGCTGGTGCAGCAGGGTGGAATGAACGATCTGGAGGCTGCCGGTGCGATCGACCGCTTCGTGTTTGAAGTGCGTCATGCCCTCGAGCATGAGGGGGCCTATGCAATCGAGGGCTTCGGTCGCCTGACCCTTTCGCCGGGCGGTGCCATCGTCTTTCAGGCGGCTCCGGCCACGTCTGTTGCTGCGGGACCTGTTGCCGGGGAATCGGCTCCGGAGGAAGGAAATAAGATTTCCTCGGCCGCAGCTTCTCATCCCGCTTCCGTCGCTGCGTCTGCGGAGTCCGTTGCACCCCGTGTGCGATCCCGTTCCGAAGCGAAGGCTTCTCCTGTAATCGACGACGGTATTTCCGAACCTCGGATCTCCGTTTCTGCCAAGCGCAAACCCGCACCTTATGTAAAGGGATTGCAATACGGCAAACCGCTTAAAACCACCGAGGGATATACCTATGTGGGTTCCAAGCCCCGCCGGAGGATCGATAAATTTATGGTCATCGCCATCGTGGTCGCTGTGCTGGCCGTAGGCGTCATCGTTTACGGTTATCTGCGCCGGGCGAAGATCGAGCGTCTGGAGCGCGAATACCTCGAACAACTCGCACCTGCCGTGCCGGAGCCCGTGGCTGCCGGAACGGACGGGGGTGTGGAGCCCGTTCCGGATACGAATCAGGAATAGTTTGCCGGTATTGGCTGTAAAACCGGATTGATAGAGTAGGAATGACAGATCTGACATCCATAAAAAACCGTTTCGGGATCATCGGCAACTCCGAGGCGCTCAACCGTGCGCTGGAGGTTGCCCTGCGTGTGGCGCCGACCGATCTTTCGGTACTCGTTACGGGTGAAAGCGGCGTCGGCAAGGAGTTTTTCCCGCAGGTGATCCATGCCTATTCGGCACGTAAACACAATAAATATATCGCCGTGAACTGCGGCGCCATTCCCGAAGGAACGATCGATTCCGAATTGTTCGGACACGAGAAGGGGGCCTTCACCGGAGCAGTCGAAGCCCGCAAGGGTTATTTCGAGGAGGCGGACGGCGGGACGATCTTTCTGGACGAGGTGGCCGAGCTGCCTCATTCGACCCAGGTGCGGTTGTTGCGTGTGTTGCAGACCGGCGAGTTCATCCGCGTCGGTTCGGCCAAGGTGCAGAAGACCAACGTGCGCGTGGTGGCGGCGACGAATACGAATTTGCAGGATGCGATCCAGGCGGGGCGTTTCCGCGAGGATCTCTATTACCGGCTCAATACGGTGCCGATCCTGGTGCCTCCTCTGCGGGAACGGAAGGAGGATATTTTCTTGCTTTTCCGCAAGTTCGCGGCCGATGTAGCGGCCCAGTACCGTATGCCGGCTATTTCTCTGGACCCCGAGGCCCGGCAGATGCTGGAGAATTACTATTGGCGGGGCAATATCCGTCAGTTGAAAAATGTCGCCGAACAGATTTCGGCCATCGAGGAGGCGCGGCTCATTACGCCTGCCATCCTGACGAAGTACCTGCCCGCACAATCTCAAAGCGGAGCATCTACGTCGATGAGTACGGCCTTGCATAGCGGTCCGGGCGACGGCGTGTCTTTCGAACGGGAGTTGCTTTACAAAGTGCTTTTCGACCTGCGGGCCGACGTCAATGACCTGAAGCGGATGCTTACCGAGCTGATGCAGCGTGCCGAGCGTCCTGCCGAGCCGACCAAAGACCTGGCGGGGTTGTTGCCGGCTTCCGCCCACAGCATTGCTTCTCCGGACTATACGGAGAGCGAGGAGGTGGTCGATGAACAGCCTTCGCGGGAACTGACCAAAGCCGATGTGCTGCGGGAGCAGATCCTTCGGGCCCTGCGGCGCAACAACGGCCGCCGCCGGGAAGCCGCTGCCGAGCTGTTTATGTCGGAGAGAACTCTTTACCGTAAAATCAAGGAGCTCGGCATCGACGAGAACTCCTGAAAAATATCGTTTATAATCGAATGAAAGCTGTACTCAAATATGCGATCGTCGTCGCAGCGGGCCTCTTGCTGGCCGGTTGCGGGTACAAGGTGAACTATTCGTTGTCGGGCGCTTCGATTCCGCCCGATGCCAAGACCTTCAGTGTGGCCTACTTCCCGAACAACGCCCCGATGGTGGCTCCGATCCTGAGCTCGACGCTGACGGATGCCTTGCGGGACAAGTTTACGCGCCAGACGCGTTTGACGCAGGTGGACGAAGGCGGCGATTTCGCTTTCGAAGGCGAGATCACCGGTTATACTTCGACGACGGCTTCGGTTTCGGGTTCGTCCGAAACGGCCCTGTTGAACCGATTGACCATTACCGTCAATGTGCGCTTCACCAATGCGGTGGACGAGAGCATGTCGTGGAAAAAGACGTTTTCGGCGTTCGAGGATTTCGATTCTTCGAAACTGCTGAATGAAATCGAGGGCGAACTGATTCCCCAAATCGTCGATAAACTGGTGACGGACATTTTCCAGGCATCGGCGGCAAACTGGTAGCGGATGGCAGATTTCAAGGAATATACGATGTCCGGAGGCACGGTAGGCCCGGTCGATGAAGCGCAGCTCGATGCGCTCGTCGGGCGTTACGAGTGGTTTACTCCCGCCCGTATCCTGCGCGTGCTTCAAACCGGGCGTTCCGACCGTCGGGTGTCGATCGCGGCGGTGTCGCGTCTGCTGCCGCTCGGACGGTTCACGGTCGATCGGGAGGCGCTTTGTGCGCTTTCGCCTGCCGACCTGATCGACCGTTTCCTGAAGGAGGGGGGGCATCGGATCGTGGCCGAGGAGGGCGAAGTCGTTGAAGAGGTCCGCACCGAGGCCGAATTGAGCGGTGACGACGACCTCGTTACGGAGGATCTGGCGGAAATCTACCTGGCCCAGGGGCTTTGCGACGAAGCAATCGCCATTTATCGCAAATTAAGTTTGTTAAATCCGGAAAAAAGTGTTTACTTTGCGTCGCTTATTGACAAAATCGCAAATAAATAATTAAAACGATAGGAACATGTTATACACTCTTTGTATCATTCTGATTCTGGTTGCAAGTATTCTCATCATTCTGGCTGTACTCGTTCAGAATCCCAAAAGCGGCATGGCTGCCAATTTCGGCGCTTCGAACCAGGTGATGGGCGTTCGCCAGACTTCGGATTTCCTGGAGAAATTTACGTGGACGATGGCCGTCGTGATCGTCGTGTTGAGTCTGTTGGCTACGCTGGCTATGGATCGCGGTCTGGTGGCTCGCAGCAACGTGGAACTCGAGAAAGATGCCAATGCGCTGATGGAGAAGATGATCGTCGAAGATCCCGCTCCTGCGGTTCCGCAGGCGGAACTTCCGGCTTCCGATCAGCAGCCTGCGCCGGCCGCTGCTCCTGCCGAATAAGCGGGCGATTCATTCCGATATGAAAGGCTGTGGATTTTTCCACGGCCTTTTTTTATGCAGCTTCGAACGGTCTGGTTGGCCATAAGGCCAGAACTTCGGCCGGGCCGGTTTTTAGGCGGGAGGACAAGATTCGGATACGAAGGGCTGTTCGCACGGTAGAATTTTCGATAAGGTTCCGGTTCATAGTTTGGGCCGGGAGGCCGGGACAGGGACCCGTTTGCGATCTTGACCGATGGAATATTCGGTGACGACAGTTGTTGGAATATTCGAAGGTTCCCCGTGCGGTGCTCCGGTCCTTGGTCTAACGTTTTCGGGTATTGTAGGGCGTGCCGCTGCCGGGAAATTTTGTCGGCGGCGGCTCGCAGATTAGAGGGGCGTCGTGAGTTTTATCGAAGGTTTTCCGGCCGGGTTTCCGGTTCTGTTTCTGCGTATCCGCTCGTCCGGATCATGTACAGGACGTGCCGTTGCAGAGGATGTCCCGTCGGTAGTGCGGGGTGGTCGAATTCCTGTAATCGTGTCATACCGAGCCGTTGCATGACCCGTTGTGAGCGCAGATTGCTCAAGGCGGTGAAAGAGATAATGGATTCCATTTTCGACAGGCTGGCGTAATGAAAACAGCTTCGGGCCGCTTCCGTGGCATACCCGTTGCCCCACATTTCGGGGCGCAGTCGCCAGCCGATTTCCACCCGGCCGTACAACGGTCCGTCGAACGTGACCCGGTGAAGTCTCGTATAACCCAGCAGCTCTCCGTCCGTGCGACGTTCGAGGGCGTAGAGTCCGAACCCTTCCGTTTCGAATTCCCGGCGGATGCGGTCGAAGAAGGCGGCGGATTCCGGGAGGGAGAGCGGAGCGGGAAAATACTCCATCATCTGGGAATCGGCGTTCATCCGGGCGAATGCGGGAAAATCTTCATCCTGCCAACAGCGCAGAATAAGACGGTCCGTCGGGGAGGGGAGCAGCATGGTATGGTGATGTGAAGAGTGTCTAACTACCCATCGTCGCGTGACGGCCTTTTTGCCGGTTGGCTCCGAAATGACGTTGTAATAGATTGGCCAGTTGATCGGGAGCGATGTCGCGGTGGATCGTACCGCCGTGTGCGATCGAGATGCCGCCGGTTTCTTCGGAAACGACCAGAATGATCGCGTCCGAAATTTCGCTCATGCCGATCGCGGCCCGGTGACGCGTACCGTAGGATTTGGGAACGTCGCTCTGCGTTACGGGGAGGATGCATTTGGCTGCGACGATGCGGTCGCCTTCGATGACGACGGCGCCGTCGTGCAGCGGTGCGTTCTTGAAGAAGATATTTTCGAGAAGCGGCGTCGAGATTTTGGCATCGATGGCGATACCGCCTTCGGTGATGAGCCGTAGGTCGCTCTGGCGGCCGATCACGATGAGCGCTCCCGTTTTGTGGGCGGACATCTCCCGGCAGGCTTGGACGATCGGTGCGATGATCGTTACCGATGTATTGTCGTTTCGGTTGAAGATGCGGGCGATGAAGTTGAACCGTTTCTGGCGCATGCCGATCATCTGCAAAAACCGCCTGATTTCGGGCTGGAAGACGATGATAAGGGCGATGACGCCGACGCTGACGAACTGCCCCAGGATGTTGGAGAGCAGCTCCATGTTGAGCGTGCGTACGACAACCCACATCAGGTAGATCATGATGATCCCGGAGATGATGTAGGGGGCGTTTGTTCCCCGGGTAGCGCGGTAGATCCAGAACATGATCGCCGCTACCAGGATGATATCTATGAAATCGATGAATGTGAACGGAACAAATCCCATGGTGTATTTCGTTAAGGCAATTATATCTTTCAATGTGTCGCTGTCCGACGGTCGCGGCATCGTATCCGAGAATCGTTCGTCCGCGATCCGTGTCCGCGTTTGTACTCCGCTCTATCCCTAAATCTTCTTCTTGATGGGAAATGGGTCGTTGCGCCCAGGAGGGGTACTAAAAGCATATAATCACGTTCGTTAATTAGAGGCAAAATTACGAAAAAAAGTAACGACTCTGAAACAAAGCCGTTACTTTTTTGTCGAGATACGGACCCCGGGTGAGCGGAGCGCTCTTCTATTTCTTGTCCTTGTCTTTCTTTTCCAGGGCATAGAGACGATTCACCTCCTGAAGCACGGCGGGCGTGATGTCGAGCGTCGAATCGGCGTCGAGCAGGGCATTGGCATTGACGATGAGTTTGTAACGACCATCGGCATTAAGGTTCTCGATGGCGCGGTGCAGCAGGTCCTGAGCCCGGTTCGAGAAGACGAAATTCTCTTCGTCGAGCGCTTTGGCTTCCTTCTGTGCCGCAGCCTGGTACGAAGCTATGCGGCGCTCGATGTTCTCCTGTGTGGATTGCGCGTCGTTGGTGGTGATAAGCCCCTTTTGGTATTTCTCCTGGAGCTGGGCTACTTCGTACTGGAAGTTCTGCTCCTTCTGTGCCCAGCTCTTCTGTGCCTTTTCGGTCTTGTCTTTCAGGGCGATGCCTTCTGCATTGTAAAGATCGGACTGCGCGAGCACGGCTTCGACCTGCACGTATGCGATGTCACCGCCGCCCACTTCCCGTTGCTCGGTTGCTTCGGTAGCTGCCGTTTCGACGTTTTTGGTGCCGCAGGCGGTAAATCCTGCCAGGGCGATCAATGCCGCGAAGAAGAGTTTTTTCATGTGTTATCCGTTGTTTTGGTTAAAAATATCGCTTTGAAAGGCAAAGGTAGAAAAAAATCTTTACTTTTGTCAAGCCACATTCAAAATTAGAAACTCATGTACGAATATCTCTCCGGTACCATTTCCGAACTCGCTCCCACCCATGCCGTGTTGGATGTCGGCGGAGTGGGGTACTTTCTTCAGATATCGTTGCAGACATATTCCGAAATCGAGCACTCCGACCGAGTGAAACTGTTCGTTCATTACGTGGTTCGGGAAGACGCCCAGTTGCTTTACGGCTTCGCGTCGAAGGCCGAACGGGAACTGTTCCGCCACCTGATAAGTGTCTCCGGCGTAGGCGGCAATACCGCCCGGATGATTCTCTCGACCTATTCGCCGAGGGAGTTGCAGGGGATCATCGCTACCGAAAACGCCGTCCTTCTCAAAAATGTCAAGGGATTGGGGCTGAAAACGGCGCAGAAGATCATCGTCGAGTTGAGCGGCAAGATGGCCGGCCTGGGACTGACGGGGGATACTGTTACAGCCCCTGTCGCCGGCGGGGATTACGAGGAGGCGCTTGCGGCGCTGGTCATGCTCGGGTTCGGGAAAGCGGCGGCGGATAAAGTCGTAAAAATCGTTGCTCGGGAAAATCCCGGAGCTTCGGTGGAGGATCTGGTCCGTATGTCCCTTAAACGATTGTAGCATATAATCGTACATTTCTATTTCGCAGGTTACTCATATCTTTCGATGTATCTTTTTTTGACGGTTGCAGCATCGAATCCGAGGGTCGCTTATTCGCGGTATGTGTCTGCGTCTGTAACGCGGACCTTTCCCTAAATATCCTTCTCGAAAGGGGCGTGGGGCGCTACGTTCCCGATTAATTATTACGTTTTTGTAACGGCCTTCTTGTTTTTGTCGATTTAATATTTTTGAAACTTTTTTTTATATTTTTCTTAAAATATTTGGGGGGGGGAAATTTTTTTATATTAGTTTTGCGCCGAAAAGAGTAAACGAACCCCCAAAATGTTTATCGTAAAAATGGAAGGATTTGCAGGCTTTGTCGGCCTTATGTTTGGTCTTGTTGTTTTATCGGTCATCATAACCCTGGTCGTATGTGCCGTTAAGAGGCATCGCAGGGAGTGGCTTCAGGACGGACAGCGTAGAGTCTGATTTTGTTTTGTAAAGTTATTGGAGCTGCCGGAGCGATTCTTTCGCTCCGGCAGTCGATTTTTTTGTTCGGTTCGTTTCCGGACGTTTCGGATGGTCCGAACATTCGGAAGGTCGGACTCCATATCGTTTTGTCGTGACGCGGGCTTTCGTGTGCAACTCCGGTTCTGTGTCGGGAGCGCAGGAAAACCGGCCGCCGGACCGTCGGGTTTCTTTGCCAGAGAGGGAAACATTGTTTTTCGGGGGGTGGCCTGACTGCGGCGTCTGCGTTGGCAGTATCCGGCCTCGCAGTCGCTGCAGCGGATTTGCAATCACGGTTCGCGGGGTGTGTGGGCGTGGTATCGCCGCCGTAAGCGATGCAGTGTATAGCCGAGCCGCGATACGTTCGGGGTGTAATCGTCGTTTTTTATCCCTGTACGAATACTAAAATCGCCCGGTCTGCCGTATTGTTAAGAAGAGCACCGGCGGGCGAGGCGGGCTTCGGTGTGTGGAGTTGCCGGGCCGGGGACGCGATGCGAATGATTCCGGGTTTCCGGACTTCGGGACTGTCCGAGCGATGTCGGTCGGGAAAACGAAGAATGAAGCCCGGTAAATTTTGCAAGTCCCGCAGGATTTGTTAAATTTGCGCGATTGTATGTCGAAAATCCGTTTCCATATTTTGCTTGCTGCGCTGTTGGTTGTCACCGGCTGCGGCGAGGATGACAAGGTTCTTCCCGAACAGCAGCAGCAGTTCGAGAGTTTCCTTTCCGGTAGCCACCAGCCTCGTCTGGTGACCGAGCAGGAGGCTATGAGTTCGGATGAAGATCTCGATTTTTACTCCACGTTCGGGCGCTGGTCGTATCGATATATTTACCATTATTACGATTCGGAACGTCAGACGCGTCCTGAAGCGGAGATCGGCGATGAGGTGGATCTTGTTTTCTGGGTCTATCTGTTCGAGAATCGGGCAATCACTGCGAGTACGATGCCGATCTACACCAATGACAGAAAGTGGGCCGAAAAACTTCAGGAGCAGGGACTCGATACGAAATACTGGAGTTTCGAACCCCGTCCCGTCCGTGTCGGCGGCGGCTCTTTCGTCGAAGGGGTCGAATTGTCGCTGCCGGGCTGCCGCGAGAAAGATACGGTCGAAGTATATATGACATACAATATGGCTTACGGCGATGCGCTGATCAATTTCATTCCGGAGCAGAGTCCGATCGCCGTTTTTTATACGATTGATTCGGTTCGTAAATAAGAAAACAATGAATAGTATGGGACGTTGGTTGCCTGCGATACTCCTTTTCGGTCTGACGACGCTCTGCTCCTGCGCTGAGGAGCCTGACAATGCTTATCCGGGGAATACCCAGAACAAAGCTCTGAAAGCCTGGATGACGCAGAATCGTCCCGATCTGCTGGAGAATTACCAGGAGGAAGGGGAGTATTACGTGGATGTCGTTTCGCTGGGCGATCTGGCGGACAGTGCGATTCTGGAGACGGAGAGCTGGGTGTGGTACGATATCACGGGGCGGGATTTGCAGGGGAATATCAGTGTGGCCCGGGATTCCGTTTATGCGCTTCAGCAGGGAACTTTTACTCCTTATACACATTACGTTCCTTACTATCAGTTCTACGGTGAGCTGGCGAGCGGAACTTTCAAGGAGGGGACTTATCTGGCTATGCGGAACCCGTTGAAGCTGGGTGAAACGTATGCCGCGCAGAAGGGATTTCCCCGTGAGGTCGAATTGCGCGTGGGGGCCGAGGTCGTGCTGTATATGCCTGCGACGATCATATCCACCGAAGCCAATGGCGACGGAGGTTACGAGGGGCAGTATGCATTGAGTGCCAACCACCCGATGATCGCCCGGATCAAGCTGGTCGGAAGATCGAGTCAGCCGATTGAAACGGAGAGCGTCGCGGTCGATGATTTTGCGGCGGCGAACGGCGGACTGGACCCGACGGTTCCTCCGCAGGACGACGATTCCGAAACGGCTTCGGTCAAAGCCGGAGAGCCGGCCCCGTCGTATCGTTGGAAAATCGCCACGTCGGAGGCGCCTCAAATCTATGTGAACGAGAGTTTCAATCCTGCGGACGATGCGACCGGACTTTTCACCTATTCGAATGTTTATGTGGGATCGCAGCAGAAGGCGGACGAGATCGATCGTAAGATTAACAAAGCTTTGGTCGAGCGCTTCGGTACGGACGAACCGGGCGAACTGATCGATCCCGAGAAGAATGTCCGGGTCTGGTACATCGCCCGATTCCTGGACGGGTTCGTACAGAGTACCAATATCGACGAGGTGAAACGAATCGTTTACGGCGAGGTGGAATCCACCGGTACGTACATGAGCTACACCCCTTCGCTGAATAAGGACAAACAGATTCTGGCCTGGTATTACGCCTTGCCGCACTTCCGCTACGGAAGCTGGGGCGCTTTGCTGACCGTTTCGAGCAATGCGTACGGTGTGGTCGGCATTACCGGGACAACCCAGACCAGTTCTTCTACGAATTACGCCGCTACGTACGCTATGATGAATTATTACGGCATGATGAACAATTACTACGGTAATAATTACATGGGCAACTATTACGACGATTATTATGGCAGCTATATGAACGGTCTTTACGGCGGTTCGGTCTATAATCCTTACTATGTAGACAACTCCACATCGACCAGTACGACGATCACCGAGGTTTTGCCCTATACGCCGCTGTTGATCGAATTTTATATCGAGCCGGCTCAATAGTCCGTTGCCGGTTTTGTTTTCTGGCCGTCTGCAGGATTCCTGCGGGCGGCTTCGGTTTTTATTCTTTGGGCTGCGGGGCTTTTCATTCCCGACTCATTCCCGGCATTGGATTTGGAACATTTCGATTGTAAGACGGATTCTGTCGGTAAATTGGGTGTAATTGACGATTTTTTCAACTTTTTGTTCCGGAAAATTTTGAAATTATCGGAAAAGGATTTAATTTAGAGGAAAGAAAAAGAGGCCATCTCCGGTCTGCCGACAAATGGGTGCCGAACAGGGTCGGACTTTGTCGGAAGCGGAGAAGACGAAAAATAAATTCAACCTAAATAATTAGCAGTATGATTATCACATTTAATGAGTTGCGTCGTATCAAGGACAGACTGCCCAGCGGCAGCTCGCAACGGATTGCAGACGAATTGGGAATCTCGGTCGATTCGGTTCGTAATTATTTCGGCGGACGGCACCCCGAGGCGAAAGAAGGCGTAGGCATTCATATCGAACAGGGACCGGACGGCGGTGTTGTGACGCTGGACGACACGACGATTCTGGATGCGGCAATGCGTATTTTGAACGAAAAATAGGATCGGGATTCCCGATTAATGCTCCCCGGCTTGTTAGAAGCCGGGGTTTTTATTGCTGATTCAGTCCCGTGTCGCTCCGGGAGTCGGCGTTTTCAAGTCCGTTGCGGAATGACAACGGCAGTTGAAAGACAGTTGGCGGCTGTCATTGTGGCAGTCAGGATGTCAGGCTTCCCGGCGGTTTTGTCAGATTTTATTCTTTGAAAAAGCCGGATGGTGCGAAAAAAACATTTGGTACAACCTTTGTTCACTACCCATCGTCCGCAAGGCAGTGACAGAGCCGGGAAAGCGGAATTGAAAAAGAAATTATTAAACTATAAATCAACGATATTATGGCAAAGATTATTGGTATTGACTTGGGCACGACGAACTCTTGTGTCGCAGTGATGGAAGGTAACGAACCCATCGTAATTCCTAATTCCGAAGGGCATCGTACGACTCCTTCGATCGTCGCATTCACCGACAATGGAGAACGTAAAGTGGGAGATCCGGCTAAACGTCAGGCAATTACTAATCCTAAACGTACGATTTTCTCGATCAAACGTTTCATGGGCGAGACCTACGATCAGGTACAGTCGGAGATCGAGCGTGCTCCTTATAAGGTAGTACGCGGCGACAACAATACGCCGCGTGTGGATATCGACGGACGGCAGTACACGCCGCAGGAGATTTCGGCGATCATTCTTCAAAAGATGAAAAAGACGGCCGAGGATTACCTGGGGCAGGAGGTTTCGGAAGCGGTGATTACCGTTCCGGCCTATTTCTCCGACTCGCAGCGTCAGGCCACGAAGGAGGCCGGTGAGATTGCGGGACTGAAAGTGCGTCGTATCATCAACGAGCCGACGGCCGCTGCATTGGCTTACGGTTTGGATAAAAAAGGCAATGACATGAAAGTCGCTGTCTTCGACCTGGGCGGCGGTACGTTCGATATTTCGATCCTGGAGCTGGGCGACGGCGTGTTCGAAGTGAAATCGACCAACGGCGATACGCACCTGGGCGGCGATGATTTCGACCATGTGCTGATCGATTATATGGCCGAGGCATTCAAAGCCGAGCACAACGTGGATCTGCGCAAGGACCCGATGGCCATGCAGCGTCTGAAGGAAGCTGCCGAGAAGGCGAAGATCGAACTGTCGTCCTCGACTACTACGGAGATCAACCTTCCGTACATCATGCCGATCGACGGTATTCCGCAGCACCTGGTTATGACGCTTACGCGTGCCAAATTCGAGCAGTTGTGCGATCACCTGATCCACAAGACCATCGAGCCTTGCAAGGTAGCTCTGCGTGATGCCGGGCTCGATGCCAAGCAGATCGACGAGGTGATCCTCGTGGGCGGTTCGACCCGTATTCCCGCGATCCAGAAGGTCGTCGAGGATTTCTTCGGTAAGGTGCCCAGCAAGGGAGTGAACCCCGACGAAGTCGTTGCCATCGGCGCTGCGATCCAGGGCGGTGTCCTGACCGGTGAGGTGAAGGACGTGCTGCTGCTGGATGTCACTCCGCTGTCGCTGGGTATCGAAACCCTGGGCGGTGTGATGACCAAGCTGATCGAGGCCAATACGACGATCCCGACCCGTAAGAGCGAGGTCTTCTCGACGGCGGCCGACAACCAGCCTTCGGTGGAGATCAACGTCTGCCAGGGCGAGCGTCCGCTGGCCCGCGACAACAAGTCGATCGGCCGCTTCCACCTGGACGGTATTCCGGCCGCTCCGCGCGGTGTGCCGCAGATCGAGGTGACCTTCGATATCGACGCCAACGGCATCCTGAACGTATCGGCTAAAGATAAGGGTACGGGTAAGGAGCAGAAGATCCGCATCGAGGCTTCGTCGGGTCTTACCGAGCAGGAGATCCAGCGTATGCGCGACGAAGCCAAGGCTAACGAGGCGAAGGACAAAGAGGAGAAGGAGCGTATCGACAAGATCAACGCCGCCGATTCGAACATCTTCGCTACCGAGAAACAGCTCAAAGAGTACGGCGACAAGTTGCCGGCCGACAAGAAGGCTGCCATCGAAACGGCGCTGGGCAAGTTGAAGGAAGCGCATAAGAACGCTGACGTAGCCGCTATCGATACGGCTTTGGCCGAGCTCAATGCAGCATGGCAGGCTGCTTCGCAGGATATCTATGCCGCGCAACAGCAGCAGGGCGGTGCCCAGCAGGGTGCTCCCCATGCCGATGCAGGAGCCGGTACGAACGGTCAGCAGCAGGGTGGATCCAATCAGCCCGAAGATGTAGAGTTCGAAGAGGTTAAATAAAAAGTTGGAGGGAAGGTTCGGTTTGCGGACTTTCCGGTAGAAGAGCCAGGGTCGGCAGTATGTCGGCCCTGGCTTTTTTGTCTGTAGGGCGGATTGCGGGCTGCGGTTTCGGGGAACAGGTGCTTCGATACCGCTTTTCAGCGCCCTTGTTGCCGGTCGGGACGGTCGGACTCCTTCGGTGTTTTCCCGCGCGTCCGGTGTGCGGTCTTTGCTGTCGGGGTGCCGCCCGGAAATGAAATCGCACTCCTTCGATTTTCGGTTTCAACGGTGAAATCGGATGGTTTCCAGCGTTTTTTTGTCTATTCCTTTTTTGTTTCCCGCAATTTTTTCTATTTTTGTGCGTTTATTGGGATTTCTGAAATCCCGTTTCGGGTAACGGAAAAGAAACAAACAAATTATAACAAACTAATTTATACCCAATGCAAAGTAAAGGCGTAATCAAGTTACTTGCAATCCTGCTGGCGATTGCTTGTATCTACCAGCTCTCCTTCTCACTGAAAGCGAGAAGCGTGGAGAAAAAGGCGGCCGAGTATGCCGCGAAAGTTTCGGAGTCGGATTCGCTCCGTCAGGCGGCGGAGATCTATTACCTGGACTCCGTGCAGAACAGGCCCGTTTATGATCTCGGATTCATTTCATTCACCTACAAGGAGGTCAAGGAGAAGGAGATCAACTTGGGTCTCGACCTGAAGGGCGGTATGAATGTCATGCTCGAGGTGCAGGTGGAGGACGTGCTGAAAGCCCTGGCAGGTGACAGCGCACACGATCCGATGTTCGAGGAGGCCATCGCCCGTGCCAACAAGGCGCTTAAAGAGGGTACCAACAACTACATCGGCGAGTTCGCCAAGGCTTATCGTGAGGTTTCCGGCGGTGCTCCGCTGGCTGCGCTTTTCGTAAGTCCGGATCGTAAGGATATCACGCCGAACAGCTCGGACAGCGAGGTCGAGAAGATCTTGCAGGAGGAAACCGACGCTGCGATCGACGCTTCGTTCAACATCCTGCGCAGTCGTATCGACCATTTCGGCGTTACGCAGCCCAACATCCAGCGCCTGCCCAATTCGCACCGTATTCTGGTCGAGCTGCCGGGCGTGAAGGAGCCGGAGCGCGTACGCAAGCTGTTGCAGGGTACCGCTTCGCTCGAGTTCTGGACGACTTATAATAACACCGAGTTGGTGCGTGCCCTGGAGCAGGCCGATCAGCTTTTGCGCGACGAATTGGCTGCCGGGGCGACCGATGCGGCCGTGGAGGAAACGCTTACTGAGGAGCAGCCGACTGCTGCCGGTACCGAAGATACGACCGAAAGCCTGATCGCAGAGGTGCAGAACAATGCTCCGGCTGCGGAGGAGGCTGCCTCGGCTTCGGGGGCATCCCGCTATACCCGCGAGGAAAATCCGCTCTTCTCGCTGCTCAATCCCTATGATGGCGGAGGCGCTGTCGTGGGTTCCGTAGCCGTTGCCGATACGGCGACCGTTGCCGGCTACCTGCGTATGGATGCCGTGCGCGAGTTGCTGCCTTCGGACGTTCGTTTCGAGTGGGGTATCAAGGGCGAACCGCAGAACAACGGGCGTTTCTCTCTTTATGCGCTCAAGGTCAGCACGCCCGACGGCAAGGCTCCGCTGGACGGCAGCGTGATCGTGGATGCGCGTGAAACCTATGCCGAGCGCGGTGCCGAAGCCAAGGTTTCGATGTCGATGAACTCGGAAGGTATTCAGGACTGGGCGCGTCTGACGGGCGACAATATCGGCCGCTGCATCGCCATCGTGCTCGACGGTTATGTCTATTCCGCTCCGGTCGTTCGCCAGAAGATCGAAGGCGGAAGTTCGGAAATCTCGGGTAACTTCACCATTCAGGAGGCGAAAGACCTCGCCAACGTGCTCAAGTCGGGTAAGGTGCCCGCTCCGGCACGTATTATTCAGGATACCGTCGTAGGTCCGTCGCTGGGGCAGGAGTCGATCAATGCGGGTATTCTTTCGTTTGTACTCGCGTTCGTGCTGGTGCTTCTCTATATGGGCCTCTACTATAAGACAGCCGGCTGGTTGTCCGATATCGCCTTGTTGTGCAACGTATTCCTGCTGCTCGGTGTTCTGGTTTCGTTCGGTGCCGTGCTGACGCTGCCCGGTATCGCGGGTATCGTGCTGACGATGGGTATGGCCGTGGATGCCAACGTGATTATTTACGAACGCATCAAGGAGGAGCTTCGCGGCGGTAAGGGTTTGAGCCTGGCTATCAAGGACGGTTTCTCGAAAGCATACTCCGCGATCATCGACGGTAACCTTACCACGATCATCACCGGTATCGTTCTGTTCATCTTCGGAAACGGTCCGGTGCAGGGTTTCGCCACTACGTTGATTATCGGTATTCTGACCTCGCTCTTCTGTTCGATCTTCATTACCCGCCTGCTGATCGAGGGCGTAGTCAATAAATGGGGAAAGATCTCCTTCTCGCGCAAGTGGTCGGAGAATCTTATGGGCAACGCTCATTTCGACTTCCTGGGCAAGAGTAAGATCTCTTACATCGTTATGATCGTCGTTTTGGCCGTTTCGTGCGTTTCGTTCGCGGTACGCGGTCTGAACATGGGTGCTGAGTTCACCGGCGGCCGTGCATACGTGATTCGTTTCGACCGCCCGGTACAGGCAGAGGAGGTACGTATGAAGTTGCAGGATGTCTTCTCCGGTTACGAGGATGCCGCTAATGTCAGCTTCGAGGTGAAGCAGTACGGCAATGAGAACCAGATGCGTATCGTGACGCAGTACAAGTACGACGACACTTCGGACGAGGCTACTTCGGAAGTGGATCGGATTCTGTACGATGCGCTGCACGGTCTGTACGGTTATCCCATCACCTTCGAGAATTTCCGCAATACGCAAAACGATATCAACGGTATTCTTACGGCAGACAAGATCGGTCCTTCGATCGCCAAGGATATGACTTGGGGCGCTATTTGGTCGGTGCTCTTCTCGCTGATCGCTATCGGCCTCTACATTTCGCTCCGCTTCAAGAAATGGCAGTATGCGACCGGCGCTACGACCGCGCTGGCATTCAATGCCCTGGTGGTGATCGGCGTCTTCTCGCTCTGCTACGGCTGGCTGCCCTTCAACCTGGAGGTGAACCAGGCTTTCATCGCGGCGATCCTGACGATCATCGGTTATACGATCAACGATACGGTGGTGGTTTTCGACCGTATCCGTGAATATCTGGTGCTCTATCCCAAGCGCGATCTGCGCGAGAACGTGAACAATGCGCTCAATGCGACCCTGTCGCGTACGATCAATACGTCGGGTACGACATTGGTTACTCTGCTTGCCATCCTTTTCTTCGGCGGCGAGACGATTCGCGGGTTTATCTTCGCATTGGTTTTGGGTGTGGTTGTCGGTACGCTTTCGACCCTGTTCGTGGCGACTCCGATCGCTTACGGTCTGATGAAGCGCGAGGGCCTCGGCAAGAAATAAAGGTCCGCTTTTTGAATAAAATAGGCTGCAACGTATTGTTGCGGCCTATTTTATTTTTAACTTTGCCTGACTTAAAAATTGTCTGTCATGGAGCGTTTCGGTTGGCTGCGTCGTTATGTATCTCCGGTCTTTCTGGCTTTGCTCGTCGCGTCGTTCATCCTGTGGTATATCGCCAAGTTGAACTATACTTATACGACCGAGCAGCCCTTCACCGTGAATGTGGACGGCGAGCGTTTCAAAGTTTCCTGTGTGGTGGAAGGAGTCGGTACCAACTTGTTCGGCTATCGAGTCTATATGAGTAAGCGGCTCCGGATTCCCCTGTCGGAGTTGAAATTCCGTTCCGTGAAGGCCGAAGACGGAGAGAAATTCCTGAAGATAGATTCTCTCTCTCTGCACAACGCCATTTCCGTCCGGTTGAGCGATATCAAGGTCATCTCCGTCGGATCGGTTCCCGAAATTCCGGATCCCCGTCAGCAAGAAAAATGATTAAGGTAGGTATAACAGGAGGTATCGGCAGCGGTAAATCGACCGTCTGCCGGCTTTTTGCCGCTTGCGGCGCCCCTGTCTATGATTCCGATACGCAGGCCAAACGCCTTATGGAGGAGGATGGGCCGTTACGGAGGCGGCTCGCCGCACGCTTCGGGGAGGAGATCTATGTGGGCGGACGTCTGAATCGCAAGTTGCTGGCCGGCCGTGTCTTTTCCGATCCTGCGGAGCTTTCGGCGCTCAACGCGCTGGTGCACCCCGCCGTGATGGAGGATTTCGAACGGTGGTGCGGGCGGCAGTCCGGCGCCGACTATGTGGTTTTGGAGAGCGCCATCCTTTTCGAGGCCGGATTGGAGGGGTATGTGGACCGTACGATCGCGGTCACGGCTCCTATCGACGTGCGTATTGCACGCACCTGCCTGCGTGACGACGCCGTATCGCGGTCCAGCTCGACGAAGAGGAGTTGCGCCGGCGGGCCGACTATACCCTTGTCAATATAAATCTCGGGGAGCTCGAATACGAGGTTGCCCGCCTGGATAAATTGTTACGCGATGAAAACCGAAAACATTCTGCCTGATTTGACCACGCCGCGCGTTATGGCGATCGTCAATGTCACGCCCGACTCCTTTTTCGCCGGCAGCCGCACACCGGATGCCGAGGCTATCGAACGGCGTGTCCGCGAAGCGGCCGATGCCGGTTGCGATCTGTTCGACGTCGGAGGCTACTCCTCCCGGTCCGGAGCCGCCGAGGTGACGTCCGAGGAGGAGTGGCGTCGTGTGGAAGCGGGGGTGGCCGCCGTGCGGCGGATCGCTCCCACACTGCCCGTTTCGGTCGATACGTTCCGTGCCGAGGTAGCCCGGCGGGTGCTCGAAACATTCGGCCCGGTGATCGTCAATGACATCTCGGCCGGAGAGATGGATCCGGCCATCGTCGATGTGGTCGCCGAGTACGACGTTCCCTATATCGCTATGCACATGCGGGGTACTCCTGCGACGATGCAGGGGATGACCTCTTACCGCGATGTAGTGGAGGAGGTCGTTTCCTATTTCCGGCTCCGTGCCGAGCAGTTGCGTCGCTGCGGCGTGCGTCGGTTGATTCTCGATCCTGGCTTCGGGTTCGCCAAAACCCTCGAACAGAACTACGATCTGCTTCGGGGGCTGCACAACCTTTGCTCGCTGGGCTATCCCGTACTGGCCGGAGTGTCGCGCAAGTCCATGATCTATAAAGTGCTCGATACGACGCCCGACCGGGCGCTCGCCGGGACGATCGCTCTGGGCTGGGAGTGTTTGAGGCAGGGTGCCGCGATCCTGCGGGTGCACGATGTGCAGGAAGCGGTCGATACGGTACGTATTTTCAAAGCATTCCGCCCATGATAAAAGCTACGGATATCCATAAGAGTTACGGTGCGCTGGAGGTGCTCCGGGGAGTATCGCTCGAGGTGTCGCGCGGCGAGGTGGTTTCGATCGTCGGTGCCAGCGGCGCCGGCAAGACGACCTTGCTTCAGATACTGGGTACGCTTTCCAAAGCGGATCGCGGCAGCGTCGAGATCGACGGACAGGATGTTTCATCGCTCGGTGATCGGGCTTTGTCGCGGTTCCGTAACGAGAAGATCGGATTCGTTTTCCAGTTCCACCACCTGCTGCCCGAATTTACGGCTTTCGAGAATGTCTGTATCCCCGGCTTGATCGGACGGCGTCCGAAAGCCGAAGTGGAGCGGCGTGCCGGAGAGCTGCTGGCGCTCGTGGGGCTGACCGAACGCCGCGATCATAAGCCCGGCGAGCTGTCGGGCGGCGGGCGGCGGAGCTGCTCGATTTGATGGGGCTCTCGGCACGCCGCGACCACAAACCCGCCGCGTTGTCGGGCGGCGAGCAGCAGCGGGTCGCTATTGCCCGGGCGCTGGTGAACTCTCCCGCCGTGCTGTTGGCCGACGAACCTTCGGGCAACCTCGATACCCGCAACAAGGAGGAGGTGCACCGCCTGTTTTTTGACCTGCGTGAACGTTTGGGGCAGACGATCGTGCTGGTGACTCACGACGAGTCGCTGGCTCTCCGGGCCGACCGTCGGATCGTAATGAGCGACGGTCTGATCCTTCCCGAGTGACGGGAGTGACTGTTCTGAAATTAGTAGATCCCATTTACACGATTCTTATGGAGTTCGAATCGCTGCGCGAGTTGCTCGAAACCCTGTACGACCGCTACAACCGGACGGAGTTCATCGCTCCCGATCCGATCAGCGTGCCGCATCGTTTCGAGGGGCGTGAAGACCGTGAAATCGCGGGCTTTCTCTCGGCGACTATCGCCTGGGGCAACCGTCGTGCGATCGTCGGCAATGCCTGCCGGATGATGTCGTATATGGACAACGCCCCTGCGGATTTCGTGAAAAATGCTTCGGAGGAGGAGCTTCGCAAGCTGACAGTCTGCGTGCATCGGACCTTCAACGGCGAGGATCTGATCGCTTATGTACGGGCGCTGCGTTCGCTTTTCCGTCGTTACGGCAGTCTGGGCGAGTTCTTCGAGGGGCGTTATGCGGCCACGGGTTCGATCCCGTCCGTTCTCTCCGATTTTCGCCGCGAGTTTTTCGCCGAGCCGCACCCGCCCCGTTCGGAGAAGCACCTTTCGTCGATCGACAAAGGCTCGGCTTGCAAGCGGCTGAATATGTTTCTGCGCTGGATGGTGCGCCGCGATGATCGGGGCGTGGATTTCGGGCTCTGGCGCTCGATCCCCATGTCGGCGCTCTATCTGCCGCTCGACCTTCATTCGGGCGACGTGGCACGGGCTTTGGGATTGCTTGCCCGGCGGCAGAACGACTGGCGGGCCGTCGAGGAGATTACCGCCGTGCTTCGCACGTTCGACCCGGAGGATCCCGTGCGTTATGATTTCGCGCTGTTCGGCGCCGGTATGGACGGTTTTCTAAAAGGATAGCCATGTTCCGGTTCAAACAGTTTGCCGTGCGGCAGGATCGCTGCCCGATGAAGGTCGGAACCGACGGGGTGCTGCTCGGTGCCTGGGCCGAAGTACGTCCCGGGGACCGGCGGATGCTCGACGTAGGTACGGGCACGGGCCTGATCGCCCTGATGCTGGCCCAGCGGAGTGCAGCCCGGATTACGGCGGTGGACGTCGATGCGGAGTGCGCGACGCAGGCGGCTGAAAATTTTGCCGCGTCGCCCTGGGCGGACCGTTTGGATGCAGTAGCCGTCGCGGTGCAGCGATACGATCCGGTTGAAAGATTCGATCTGATCGTGTCAAATCCGCCTTATTACGTCGATTCGCTGCTTTCGCCCGATGAAGGGCGCAACACCGCCCGCCATGCGGCGGGATTGCCGTTCGGGGAGCTTGCGGCGGCTGTCGTTCGTCTGCTTGCGCCCGGCGGACGCTTTGCATTGGTGTTGCCGCCCGTCGAGATGCAGCGATTCCGTTCGGCGGCTCTCGGGCGGCTCTATCCCGTTCGCTGGACGGAGGTTTATTCTACGCCCCGGCGCGGGGTGCGGCGTATCCTTGCGGAGTTCTGCACGACGCCCGTACCGCCGCCGGAACCTTCGCGGCTCGTGATCGAACTCGGCGGCTCGGACTCCTATACGGAGGATTACCGCCGTCTGACGGGGGATTTCTACCTTAAATTTTGATTATACGGGCAATTCGTATAAATTTGCATAAATTAAAATTTTCCGTGAATATGAAGAGAATGTTATGGATGCTTCCGCTGCTTTTCGCCGGGATGACGGCTGCGGCCCAGAATCAGGATATGGCCCGATTGGGAACCTATATGGACAACGGCGAGTTCGTGGTCGGCACGGCCGAAACCGTTCTTGCGGCCGATATTACGGTGCGTTGTGAGAAGATCGTCTGCGGTCCCTATGCCCGCTATGCCCAGAAGTTCCTCGGTCTGCGTGCGCCGCTTACCGATAAGACCGTCTATACGGTCGCCGATGCCGCCATTGCGTTGATGCCGGGCGAGCGATACGTGACCGCCGGGGAATTGCCCGCTTCGACCTGTCGGGTGGAGAGTTACGAGGCTCAGGGAGCCGATTTCGCCCGGTTGCAGACCGATCGTCTCGACATGACCGAAACCGATCTGCAAACCGCAGCCCGGAATGCCGCCGCCGCGATTTTTTCGTTGCGTAAACACCGTCTCGACCTGATTAGCGGCGAGGCTGGAGAGAATGTCTTCGGCGCGGGACTTCCTGTGGCGTTGGAGCGTCTCGACCGGCTGGAGCAGGAGTATCTGGAACTTTTCCTCGGCCGGCGTGTGGTGACGACCGAAACCCGCCGTTTCCGCGTGACGCCCGCCGAGGGCAAATTGCAGCAGATCGTCTGCCGTTTCAGCCCCGATGCGGGGTTGTTGCCGGCCAACGACCTGACGGGAGATATCGTGCTGTTGCAGTACGAGCCGCAGGGTATGGCTGTCGATGAAGCCGGCGTGCGTCCCACTTCCTCTACGATTCCGTACCGTATTGCCGCTCTCACGCGCTGTTCGCTCATCGCTGCCGGGCAGGAGCAGGCCGCGCAGGTGCTGCCCGTTTTCCAGTTCGGCCGTACGATCGCCCTTCAAGTTCCCAGAAACCGCTAAACTATGGACTATACGTCGCGGATGGCTGCCCTGCTGGGGCGTTTTCGCCGGGAGCGGAACGGCGTGGTGGCCGATACGATGCAGTATCGGGGGAAAGCGTATGGACTAAATTACGGTGTGAGCCTGCCGACGATCCGTGCTGTCGCGCGAGCCGAGCGCCCCGATTCCGACTTTGCCCGTTTCCTCTACCGGCAGGATGTGCGGGAGCTGAAATTGGCCGCTTTCTGGATCGCCGATCCCGTGCAGGTGACTTCCGTCGAATTTTCCGACTGGGGCGAAGGTATTGCCAATTCGGAGATGGCCGAAGAGTGCGCCTTCGCGCTGATGTCCCGGTCGCCGCGCGGCGACGAGTGGGGCAGAGCCTGGTGCGATACGGGGAACGAATTGCTCGGGTATGCCGGCTTGTTGGCTCTTTCCCGTATTCCGCATCCCGATTTCAGTTCCTTGGTCCCGGTGCTCCGGCGGCTGGTCGTGACGTATCCCGAATCGAATTTGGTCGCGCAGGGTGTCGTGGCGCTGCTGGCGGCGATCATGACGAATCCCGCCGTACAACGGCAGGACATCGAAATATTCCTCTCTTCGCTCGGGCCGGGAAAAACGGCCCGTTACATCGAGGAGGAGATGACCTGGCGGCTGGAGTACTAATTCAGGCAGACGTGTTCGACTGTTTCGACCTGTTCCTGGAGCGCCAGCAATTCCTGATAGGTCAGCGGGCCTTCGCAGCGTCGGATCTCATCCCCTTTGCGGAAGTAGATCAGTGTCGGCGTCGTGCGGATCATATAACGGTAGAGCAGGTAGGCATTCTCGTCCGCGTCGGTGTTGATCCGGTAGATGTCCACGCGTCCGGCCATGCGGCGTTCGAATTGGTCGAGCACAGGCTCCATGGCTTCGCACGGAACGCATTGACTGGTGAAAAAATAGATCATCGTGATCGCGTTGCGACCTATTATCTTATCGAAATCTTTCATATTTAAGCGGTATTTTTTGTTTTTGCCGATTTTCGAATCCTTTTCTGAATGACAGGTGCCGTATCTGTTTCTCGAAGAACTCTTCCTTTTTGAGGGAAGTACCAAAAATAGTGCCCCGATGAGTTATCATCGGGGCTTCTCGTGCAAGTTTTCAAAAGATACCGGGAATTCTGCCTATCCTTCCGCGAACAGGGCACGCGGCAGTTGGTCGATGCTGTTGATCGTGACGATTTCGATACCTTTGGGTTTTTTGATCGAACGGCCCAGGTAGCCCGACACGACGATCCGTCTGAACCCGAGCCGGGCAGCTTCGCTGATACACTGTTCCGTACGGGGGGCGGGGCGCACTTCGCCCGACAAGCCGATTTCTCCCGCCAGGCAGATCCCTTCGCCGATCGGACGATCGTAGTAGGAGGAGATCACCGCTGCCGTGACCGCGAGGTCCAGTCCCGGATCGGCGACCTTGAATCCGCCGGCGAAGTTGAGGAATACGTCCTTCGAGAACATCTTCATTCCCACGCGTTTTTCGAGCACGGCGAGCAGCATGTTCATACGTTTGTTGTCGTAACCGGTCGCCGTGCGCTGCGGAGTACCGTAGGCCGCGTTGCTTACCAGTGCCTGCACTTCGATCAGGTAGGGGCGGATGCCGTCCACCGAAGCTCCTACGGCGATGCCGCTGAGCGGGGTTTCGTAGTGCGAAAGCAGGATTTCCGACGGATTGTCCACCTCGCGCAACCCTGCGTCGAGCATCTCGAAAACGCCGATTTCGAACGTAGCTCCGAAACGGTTCTTGATTCCTCGCAGAATACGGTATATCAGGTTGTTGTCCCCTTCGAACTGAAGTACAACATCGACGATGTGCTCCAGGATTTTCGGGCCGGCGATCGTGCCGTCCTTGGTGATGTGACCGATGATGAAGATCGATGTTCCGGTCGCTTTGGCGTATTTGAGCAGCGATGCCGCACATTCGCGGATCTGCGAAACGCTCCCGGCCGACGATTCGATGATGTCGGTATAGATGGTTTGGATAGAGTCTATGACCACCAGGTCGGGCCGTTGCTCTTCGATCTGGGCCAGAATATTTTCCAACAGAGTTTCGGCATAGATCAGACACCCTTCGTTGCCGATGCCCAGACGCAGGGCCCGCATCTTGATCTGCTCGGCCGACTCTTCGCCCGAAACATAGAGGGTTTTCAGGCCGTTGTCCGCCAGGGCGATTTGCAGGCTGAGGGTCGATTTGCCGATACCCGGCTCGCCGCCGAGCAGCACGAGGGAGCCGGGCACAAGCCCTCCGCCCAACACGCGGTTCACCTCCCGGTTTCCCAGGTCGATGCGGCGGTGTTCGCTTTCGTGGATGTCGGCGATTCGCTGCGGACGGGCTTTGGGCAGGTTGGCGACAGTCGCAGGTCCGCCGCCGCTTTCACGGGCGATCACCTCCTCGGTGAAAGTGTTCCATTCCCCGCAGGAGGGGCAGCGTCCCAACCATTTGGGGGCTTCGAAGCCGCAGTTGCGGCAGAAGAATGCTTTCTTGACCTTTGCCATGTCGTATCGTTTTTCCGGGGAGTGCCGATGCTGCCGCGACGGGCATCCGCATTCCTTGTTATAATCCCATTTCCTCGTCGATCAGAATCACGGTAATCCGCTTGCGGGGAAAGCAGCGCTCCATCCGCAGATGCGTGTTGCAGATGCGCCCTTCCGAGTCGCAGTCGGCGCAAACGCCTGTCGCTGCACAAGGGGTTTTCTGTCCCAGCCGGGCGACGTTCCGGGGTGCCGCGATGTCGCGGATGCGTGCCTCGGCCGCAGCGCGTGTCGCCACGATCTTGTTACGCCCTGCGACCAGCAGCACCTTGCGGGGGCCGAAGGCGATCGCCGCTACCCGGTTGCCGATCCCGTCGAGCCAATAGAGCGCCCCCTCTTCCGTGATGGCATTGATTCCCGAAATGTACAGATCGGCCAACAAACCCTGTCGCCGGATCTCGATCCGTTCTTCGGGAGGTAAGGTGTAATCCACTCCGTCGAACAGGCGGTAACGCCCCTCCCGGCGAAGCTCATCGACGATGCCCGTCGCCTCCATCGTCATGGAGCCTCCGAAAGAGATCGTTTCCGGGGCGGCGGCCCGAATCTCTTCCCGCAGGATCTGCCGGGCCTCTTCGGTCGTTGCGGCGATCCGGACTTCGAATCCTCTGCGGAGGAGGTTCTTGCGGCACTGTTCGAATGTTTCGTTCATATCGTCAGTAGAAAATCGTAATCTTCGGTTTCGTTCTCTTCAGGGGCCTTTACAAGCCGAGGTCTTCGTCGATCAACACCACGGTAATCCGCTTGCGGGGAAAACAGCGTTCCATCCGCAGGTGCGTGTTGCAGATACGGTCTTCCGAATAGCAGTCGGCGCAGACACCCGTTACGGCGCAGGGCGTGCGGAATCCCGGATGCCGGGCTATGTTCTGCGGGGCCGCGATGGTGCGGATCCGCTCTTCGGCCGCTTCGCGGGTCGGTGTAATCTTGTTGCGTCCCACGACCAGCAGTACTTTGCGCGGCCCGAAGGCGATCGGGGCGATGCGGTTGCCGATCATATCGAGCCACAGCAGGGCACCGTCTTCCGTGACGGCGTTTATACCGGTAATGAAGAGATCGGCCAGCAAGCCCTGGCGCCGGATTTCCAGCTTCTGCGGCCGAGGCATCGCAGGGTCGAAACCGTCGAACAGGCGGTAGTGGCCGTCCCGATGCAGGTCATCGACAATACCCGTGGCTTTCATCGTCATCGAATCCCCGAAACAGATCGTTTCCGGGGCGGCGGCCCGAATTTTTTCCCACAGAATTTGCCGGGCCTCTTCGGTCGTTGCGGCGATCCGGGCTTCGAATCCGCGCCGGACGAGATTCCGGCGGCAGCGTTCCAATGTTTCGTTCATGGCGGCGTTATTTGATGAAGAATCGGTAAATGTCGTTTCCGTTGGCATAGACCAGCAGCGCCAGAATAATCATCAGGCCGACGTATTGGGCCACTTCGAGGAACTTTTCGCTCGGCTTGCGGCGCGTGATGATCTCCCACAGGGTGAACAGGGCGTGTCCGCCGTCCAGTCCCGGGATCGGGAGCAGGTTCATCACCGCGAGGATGATGGACAGGAAGGCGGTCTTGAGCCAGAAGTCATGCCAGTCCCAGCTGCTGGGGAAGATGCTGCCGATAGCCACGAATCCGCCCAGTTCCTCGTACATTTTGGTTTTGGGCTGCACGATCAGCTTCAGTTGGTCCCAGTAGCTCGAAATCGTCTTTCCGGCCTTGTGGATACCTGCCGGGATGGACTCCCAGAATGTGTAATATTGTGTTCGGAGCGAATAGGGATTCGTGACCGTCACGCCGATCCGTCCTTCGGCATCGACGGGCAGTGCGAGCGAATCGATGAGCGCACCGTCGCGGCGGACGGTCAGCAGAACCTTGTCGTTCTTGTGTTTTTGCAGGTAGTCGCGGTATCGGGGGTAGTCCGCGTCGCGCAGATCGTCGATCGCTACCACTTCGTCGCCGGACTCGAGGCCCGCTTCGACTGCCGAGGTGTAGGATACGCTGTCCACGATGAAGGGGAGCCGCAGGGTGAAGAGGTCCTCGTAAGCCTTCTCCTGCCGCATACGGAGCAGGGATTCGAAGGGAATGTCGAGCGTTACCGGCTCTCCGCCCCGTTCGACTATCACGCGGCGGCCGCCGTCGGTAATCAGCAGGTCGTTTTGTACCCGCATGACGTTGTCGATCTCCTCGCCGTCGATCGACACGAAACGGTCGCCGTCCCGGAAGCCCATTTCGTGAGCCGTCGGGTTGAAATTATAGCCCCATTTCGCGTCCTGGTTCGAAAAGTAGGAGTCGCCCCAGGTGTAGCAAACGGCGCAGTAGATGACGATGGCCAGCAGGACGTTCATCATGACGCCGGCCACCATTACCAGAAGCCGCTGCCAGGCGGGTTTGGCCCGGAATTCGTCGGGTTTGACCGGCTGTTTCATCTGTTCCTTGTCCATCGATTCGTCGATCATGCCGGCGATCTTGACGTAGCCGCCCAGCGGCAGCCAGCCCAGACCGTACTCCGTGTCGCCCCGCTTGAACTTGAAGAGCGAAAACCACGGGTCGAAGAAGATGTAGAATTTTTCGACGCGGATCTTGAAAGCCCGGGCCATCAGGAAGTGCCCGAGTTCGTGAATGCCCACGAGGATCGTGAAGCAGAGAAAAAGTTGAGCGATTTTGATAAGAATATCCATTGCTTAAGCGTTCGTTTTTCAGTTTGTTTTCTATGTCAGGTACGGCGGGAAACCCGTTCTGTCTTTACCTGTCGAAAACATTTATTGTAAGAATGTTTTTTGCCGATAATCAGAGCCGCAGGTATTCGGCGGCCAGACACCGGGCTTCGGCGTTCGCTTCGCCCAGGTCCCCGAGGGACGGCACGGCTGCGAACGAGGATTTGCCCAGTGCGTATTCGATGCTGCGCACGATCTCCAGATAACCGCATCGGCGGGCGAGGAAGGCTGCCACGGCCACTTCGTTGGCGCCGTTCATCGTGCAGCCGGCCGTGCCGCCGCGCCGCAGACAGTCGTAGGCGAGGTCGAGTGCCGGGTATTTGATCCGATCGACTTCGGCGAAGGTGAGGGTGGGGTGCTCTGCAAAGCTGAAAGGCGCCACCGGACGGTCGAGGCGCTGCGGAAAACTGAGCGCATAGGCGATCGGTGTCCGCATGTCGGGCGATCCCAGCTGGGCCTTGATCGCTCCGTCGCCGAATTCGACCATCGAATGAACGATCGACTGGGGGTGTATCAGCACCGATATCCGTTCGGCCGGTACGCCGAACAGCCAGTGCGCCTCGATCACCTCGAATCCTTTATTGACCAGCGTGGCGCTGTCGATCGTGATCTTGTCGCCCATCCGCCATTGGGGATGCTTCAGTGCCTGTTCCACCGTTACGTGAGCCAACTCCTCGCGGCTGCGGTCGCGGAAAGCTCCGCCGCTGCAAGTGACGATCAGCCGTCGCACGGGCGACTTTTCTCCCGTCAGGCACTGGAAGATCGCCGAGTGTTCCGAGTCGATCGGGACAATCGGGGCTTTGTGCCGGGCTGCCAGCGGCATCACGTAACAGCCGCCCGCCACCAGCGTTTCTTTGTTGGCCAGCGCCACCTTTTTGCCTGCTTCGACCGCCGCTATCGTCGGCATCAGGCCGGCGTAGCCCACCAGGGCGTTCACGACTACATCGACCTGCCCGCTCTGTACGACTTGCCGCAGGGCTTCCTCGCCGGCATATACCTTGATCGACGTGTCGTCGAGCGCCTGCCGCAGGGCGTCGTATCGCCGTTCGTCGGCGATCACCACGCTGTCGGCGTCGAACTCCACGGCTTGCCGGGCGAGCCGCTCCCAGTTGCGATGGGCCGTAAGGGTCGTGATCTCGAACAGTCCGGGATTTTCCCGAACGATGTCGAGGGTTTGTATTCCGATGGATCCGGTCGATCCGAGCAAGGCGATTCTTTGTTTCATAACGAAGGTCAGAAGACGATATAACTCTCCGGATCGACGGGCTTGCCGTTGCTCCAAAGTTCGAATTCGAAAATTTTGGCGTCGCCGCCGTCGGCCAGCACTTCCGTATTGGATCCGATGACACCGCCCCGTTTTATTCGCTGTCCTTTGGCTACTAACGATTTGGACAGGTTTTTATAAATCGATATCAGGTTGTTGGAGTGCTGTATTTCGATCAGGTAACCCGTTTCGGGGGTCCAGAGATTCATCACCACCACGCCGTCGTCCGCCGCGACGATCTGGGTGTCGGGCGATGCGGCGATGCGGATGCCGAAATTCTCGCGTTTGATGTCGAACCGCTCGATGACGATGCCTTCGATCGGGGCGACCATTTCGATGGGCTTGCGTGCGGCACCGCCGCCTGTGCTCTGCCCGAGGCTGTAAGGACCTTCTCCCTCCAGTTCGGCCCGCAGCAGCGAATCTTCGCGGCTGGGCACCACGAGTGTCTTGTTCGTGCGGATGCTGTCTTCCTTGCCTACGGTTCGCACCACCGGAGTCTTGCCCTCCATGATGAGGGCGATGTTGTTGTTATAGGTAATCATGTCGTTCATCATCCGCTCCATGGAATCCAGACGGATGACGCTTTGCATCAGATTTTCGCGCGAGCGGGCCGCTTCGACGCGGTAGCCGGGCAGGAGTTCCAGCACCGGCGTATAGGCCACGATCGACAGAATGAGGATGAAAAGCAGCAGCGCGAAAGCCAGAAACGCGGCGAGCAGACCTGCCGGGGAGATGTGGGTGTACCACTCCTCGACGTTGTCGGTCGCATTGAGCATGCTCAGGCGGCGTTTGCGGGAGAAGCGTTTCCACCACGAGGATATGGAATGAAATGCGTTCATGGTTCTGTTTTTGATCGTTGTTTGCGATTGGACCGAAATCCGCAGGGGTTTCTGCCGGTCGAAAAGCCGGGGCTGTCCGTTTCGTCTTTCCGGTCCGGCATATCGAACGGGGCCGATGGTATTCCTGCCTTTTCGCGCCGGAAAGTTGAATTGTACAAAGGTAACAATAAATCTTTGAATTTAATGCCGGTTTCCTTACCTTTGTACGTTTCTTTGAAACGAGTAAAAACTGAATATAGTATGATAAAACCGACATTATTGGTGTTGGCTGCCGGCATGGGATCCCGTTACGGATCGCTCAAGCAGATGGACGGGGTAGGTCCCGGCAACGAAGCCATCATCGACTATTCCGTATATGACGCCATTCGTGCTGGCTTCGGCAAGGTGGTATTCGTGATCCGCCACAGTTTTGCTTCCGACTTCCAGGAGGTTTTCACCGAAGAGCGTTTCGGTGGCAGGATCCGCGTGGAGTATGTCTATCAGGAGCTGGATTGTCTGCCCGAGGGGTTCACCGTACCCGAAGGGCGTGTGAAACCCTGGGGAACGAACCATGCGATTCTGGTGGCGAGGGATGCCGTTCACGAGCCTTTCGCCGTAATCAATGCCGATGATTTTTATGGAGCGGAAGCGTTCCGTACCATCGCCGAATACCTTCGCGGATTGGATGGAGCGTCGGGACGCTATTGCATGGTGGCGTACGAGTTGAGCCGGACGCTTTCCGAAAACGGGACGGTGTCGCGCGGCGTCTGTTCGGTAAACGCTGCCGGCGACCTTACGGGAATGGTCGAGCATACGCAGATCGAACGCACGGCGGCCGGGATCGTCGATCACGGTGCGAACGGGGATGAACCGTTGGCCGAAGATACGCCCGTGTCGATGAACCTTTTCGGCTTTACTCCCGATTACTTCGCCCACTCCGAGGCTTTTTTTCGGTCGTTTCTGCAGGAGAGTGCCGGGAATTTGAAAGCCGAGTGCTATATCCCGTCGATGGTCAATAAGTTGATCGCCGACGGCACGGCTTCCGTTCGGGTCCTCCGTTCTCCGGCGCAGTGGTTCGGCGTGACCTATAAGGAGGATAAACCGTTGCTGGTCGCCAATTTGAAGAAGATGATCCGGGCGGGGATTTATCCCGAATACTTGTGGCGATAGACAAATCGTCGTCGGTCCGGTAATGGAAAATCGCCGATCCAAACGGATCGGCGATTTTGATTGGTTTTCCTGCACTCGACGAAGTCGGTTTGCGAGTAGAAGGCTTTTACAAGTTTGGGTGTCGTCCCAAGTCCTGATCGAAAGACCAGGCTATTCCGTTCGTCTTTCGCTTTCTATGCCCGATGCCCCTGAAAGGCCGCTCGTTGTTGTTACCAGCCACCTGTCAGCCTTTCTAAAACGAGGTTTAGGCTCTCGACCACCTGTCCGCCGGCTCCGATTCGGAGGTATTCGTGATTCCGGGACAGGTGAAATACCCGGGCTTAATCCAGGTAACCGGCTTCTACCAGTTGTTGGCGGATTTTCACCCAGTCGGCTACCGGACGGGCTACGCCGTCCATAAAGCGGATCGGACATCCCAGTGCACTGTCGTCGATATAAAGGTCGGCGTGGACTTTCGGCGACGAAGTCCAGGACTTCTGTCCGGGATTCTCATTGATGGCGTACAGCGGAATTTTCTGTTCCTTGAACCATTGGACGGCTTTTTCGAGTAGTTGTCCGCTGCGCATGGTGTACAGGATGAGTTTGCAGTCGTTCGCCACGAGCTCCTTGAGTACGGGAACCGCACCTGCGTCCATCCCCATATGCGGATAGGCGTGTGTCACGACGGTTCCGTCGAAATCGATCGCTATGATTGCTCCTTTAACGGCCATATCGGTTATTTCTTTTGAAATTTATTACGTGTCCATTCGCATAATTTGCCCCAGAAACCCTTCTTTGTCGTGGTTTCCTCTTCGTCGAGGCCGTACCCGTAACCATAGCCGTAGCCATAACCGTACCCGTGACGTTTTGTCGAGCTGGCTCCGTTGAGGATGATGGCCATGTTATGGAATTTCTTTTCGCGGTACAGCCGTTCGATATCCGGCAACTGACGACGGTCGAGCAGGCCTTCCCGTACTACGTAAATGCTGAGGTCTGCCAGGCGGTCGGTGATGATGGCGTCCGCTACGGCCATCGCCGGGGTGCTGTCGATAATTATGTAGTCGTAGTGGAGTTTCAGTTCCGCGATCAACTCTTCCATCCGCTGGCTCAACAGCATTTCGCTCGGGTTGGGCGGCTGGATGCCGGCGTAGATGATGTCGAGTTTTTCCGACAGTTTGGATTTGCGGATGATTGCCTGAAGCTCCGTGCTTCCGGACAGGTAGCTCGAAACCCCGTTGGTATCTCCGCCGTGCCCCATCTGTTTGGAGAAGGTGCGGCGCCGCAGGTCCAGATCCATGATGACGACCTTCTTGCCCGTCGTGGCGAACGTCATGGCCAGGTTGATCGAAACGAACGTCTTTCCGGCGTGGGGATTCGACGAGGTGACCATAATGACTTTTATCTCGCCCTTGCCCAGGTTCATGAAGTTCATGTTCGAGCGGATCATGCGGAAAGCTTCCGACACCGGATCGCGGCCGTTTTCGCGTACGACGAAGCTGCCCTGTTGCTTTTCTCCCGAATATTGCGGAATATCCCCCAGGAACGGAGCCGAAAGGTTGTCCTCGATGTCCTTCCTCCCCCGGATCGTGGTGTCGAGTATCTGGATCAGGTAGATGATCAGGAAGGGGATGCCCAGTCCGAACAGGAAGGCGATTCCCGCAATCAGCACGGTATTGGGCGACACGGGGCGCGGGGAGCCGTATGCACTGTCGATCGTGCGCGAGTTGCTTTCCGTGATGACCATCGTGATGGCGTTCTCCTCGCGTTTGTTGAGCAGGTAGAGGTAAAGTTCCTCCTTGATTTTCTGCTGACGGACGATGTCCAGAATCTGTTTTTCCTGCGTCGGTACCGAGGATATTCGTTGATTGGTCAGCGCCTCTTCCTTTCGTAAAGCAGCCAGTTGGATCTGCAACGTGGAGATATAGGAGTCGAGCGTAGCGATGATCGACCGGCGTGTGGAAGCCAGTCCGTTGCCGAGATTCTGAATGATCGGGTTGTTCTCCGAACTCTCGGAGTTGAGCTTCATATAGCGTTGCAACTCGGTATTGTAGCCCTCTATCTGGGAGTTGATCGCCGGGCTGTTGATCGAGAGCGTTCCGGGAATCAGTTCATTGGTTTTGGTCGGGTCCAGCAGGTATTCTTTGAGGAATTCCGTCATTCGGATCTGGTTTTCCAGCGAGAGGCCGTCGGTTTTATATTGGGCGTTTTCGGTAATCGTCTGCTCGGCTTCCGATACGATATCGTATATTTTGTTGTCTTTTTTGAACTTTTCGATGTTGCGGTCCACTTCGCTCAGTTCTTCGGAGATGATCTCCAACCGATTGTCGATAAATTGTCCTGTGCTTTCTGCGATCCCCCGTTTGTCGTCGATCGCATCTTTTTCGTAAACCGCGATCAGCGTATTGATGACATCTTCCGCTTTTTTGGGAACGGAGCTTTTCATAGAAATGGTGATGATCGAGGCCTGCTTGTTGGCTACGAAACTTTTGACTTCATGCTGGTAGAACTGCGTTACTACGCCCAAGTTGCCTTTGGTGACCCGGATCGGAGCCTTTTCGTAGTAATCGGGGGACATATAGAGAGTCGGCCGGATAATCATTTGGCCGACAGGCGTGGAGATCGTATCGCCGAATACGGCCGAAATTTCCTGCTTGAATTTCTGTTTGTCGGGACCGAATATTTCGAAGTAGTTGAGTTTTACGATGCTGTCGGGGCGCAGCGAAACTTCGAACCGGAATCCCTGCCGGTCGTTATCGTTGATGAACTCCACTGCGATCGGACTTTGCCCGTAGAGATCCTGGGGCCGTAATCCTTCCTTCGTTTCGTATTGAACGGTCAAACCCAACTGTTTGACCACTTCCGTCATCAGGCGGCGTGATTGGAGAATATAAATTTCGTTGTCCACATTGCGGCGCTGTGACAGGCCCGCCAGGTCGCTCAGGGTCGCCAGGTCGGTATCTCCTCCCTTGCGGCTGTCTTTCACGAGGATGTTGGCCGTGCGGCTGTATATTTTCGGGGTGCGTAAAATGTAGATGTAACCGCATCCGACGCAAACGAATACCGAGATGACGAACCAGTACCAGTTGGCGATTACCGTCTGGATCAGATCGTGCACCGAGAAAGTAATGTGTTCCTCCTGCTTTGTATCGCTGTTCGCGGAGTTCGGGTTGATATTGTTAGGTGTCATGCCTTGTTGTGAAAATTAACGGGTGAGTGTGACGATCAGAGTCGCTACGGACACGGCGGTGCTGACCAGCGAGATATAGAAACTGCGGTTCTGGCTGATTTCGCCGGCCTGGGCCCGGTATTTGTTCGGTTTTACGTAAACCACATCGTTTTGTTGCAGGTAAAAATAGGGGGAGTCGTAAATATCCTGCGAGGTCAGATCGAGGGTGGCCGTCGTGCGGACGCCGTTCTCCTCCCGGATTACTTTGATGTCGGAGCGTACGCCGTAGATGGTCAGATCGCCGGCCAATGACAAGGCGTCCAACAGGGAAATGCGGTCGTTGGTGATGTTGTACTGTCCGGGACGGGCCACCTCTCCGATGACCGAGATTTTCATGTCGGCGAATTGAATGTTGACCGTCGGATCGCTGATGTATCCGCCTTCCCGGATTTTATCCGCGATTTCCTGGGCCAGTTCGCTGCGGGTCTTGCCCTTGCATTGAATGGGGCCGATGATCGGCATGTCGAGGTTGCCGTCTTCATCGACAGTTCTGATTTGCAGAGAGGTGGCATTCGATGAATAGGTCGAAAGGGGTGTTCCGGTCAGGGAGTTGAAAGAGGTCGATGTATTGAACGGCGCAGCCAATTCCGGGTCCCGGCTGTTGACCACGACGGTCAGGCGGTCCAGCGGTTTGATGCGTATTTGATAATCCTGGGCGATTTTGATCTGCTCGTCGGCTTGGGCGTCCTGCAAATAGATCACGCGCTTCTGGGAAGCGCACGATGCGAGAACGACGACCCCGAGCAGGAGGGCGAAGGCCTTTATCTGTTTCATTTTGATGTAGTTTTGTAGTGCCTGTTTAATTTTTAACCGCAAAGGTAGAAAAAATATATGAATGGGAAAGGTTTTTGTTCGCTATATTTGTGCTTACTGTATTTTAGTAACGGCAAAAGAGACGATTAATTATATGATAAATGCTGTGTGGAGCCGGAGTGCCGTGCTGTACGAGATGAACCTGCGGCAGGCGACGCCCGAAGGAACGCTTGCCGCCGCTGCGGAGCGGCTCGGTTTTTTGCGGGATTTGGGCATCGATGCCGTTTGGCTGATGCCTCATTATCCCATCGGGGAGGTCGGTCGCAAGGGATCGCTGGGCTCCTATTATTCGATTCGGGATTACCGGGCCGTCGATCCCGAACTGGGGACGCTGGCCGATTTCGACGCTTTTGTTCGGAGGGCTCACGCCCTGGGAATGAAGGTCTTGATCGATTGGGTGGCCAACCATACTTCGCGCGATGCCCGCTGGCTCGCGGAATGTCCGGCCGACTGGTACGAGCGGGACGCTTCGGGCCGGCCCGTCGTTCCTAACGGGTGGGATGACACGGCCAAGCTTGATTACACCAATCGGGCCGTCTGGCAGGGACAGATCGACGCCATGCGTTTTTGGCTTGCGGAACACGGGGTGGACGGTTTTCGCTGCGATATGGCGATGCTGGTTCCCATCGAATTTTGGCAGGAGGCGGCACGGCGGTTGCGGGCGGTGAAACCCGACCTGTTCCTGCTGGCCGAAGCCGAGGAGGATTACCTGTTCGACCGGGCTTTCGACGCGTCGTATGCCTGGCGGCTTTATCACCTGATGAACGACGTGGCGCAGCAAAAGTGCCGGGTCGATCGTATTCGGGAGTATCTCTATGCCGATCGGGAGCACGTCCCGACCTGGGCCTTGCGGCTGATGTTCACTTCGAATCACGACGAGAACTCCTGGAGCGGGAGCGAATTCGCCCGCTTGGGGCCTGCCGTGCGGGTCATGACGGCCCTGACGTTTCTGCTGCCGCAGTCGCTGCCGTTGGTTTACACGGGGCAGGAGTTCGGTTACGACCACTCTTTCGCCTTTTTCGACCGGGACCCGCTGCCTGCTTGCGAGCCGAACGAAACGACGGAGTTCTACCGGCGGCTGATCGCTTTGCGGCACGATGCTCCGGCTCTCGCTTCCGGGGAGCGGGGCGGCTCCTTCGTCGAAATCCGCAACAATGCCGAGGATTGCCTGCTGACTTTCGTGAGGGAAACTCCGGAAAATCGGGTAGTCGCCCTGTTGAACGTATCGCCTTATGAAGTACATGCCGATTTCGATACGGGAATCTACGCCGGAGGCTATGCGGACGCCCTGACGGGCGAACGCGTACAGCTCTGCTCGCATGTCGATGAGCGGATGTCGGGCTGGAGCTTCCGGATTTTGACACGGCCGATGTAGATAGGCCGGATTTTTTCGTACATTTGCCGGCGACGGGGAGGCCGTTTTGCGAAGCGGCAATGGCTTCCCGGTTTCGGAAATGCGCATATAATATAAGTTGCATTAGTAGGTTTAGTAGGACGATGAAAAAAATAATTCTGACGATATTTTGCCTCGGAATGCTGTTCCCGCTTCTGGGTTCGGCAGCCCGGCCGTACGGTGTGGAGGAGATTCCCAACGTGCAGGTCGGCAACCGTTATCGGTTCACGTCGAATCCCGACGGGGTTCTTTCCCCTTCGGCAGTCGCCGAGATCGACTCGCTTTGCTATTCGCTCAGGCATCGGGCGTTGGCCCAGGTCGCCGTGGTCGCTGTGGAGGATATTCGCGGAGATGATCTTTTCTCCTTCGCCCATACGCTTTTTTCCCAATGGGGTGTCGGCCGCGCCGATTCGGACAACGGACTGGGCATTCTCTTGGTCGTCGATCGCCGGGAAGTGCGGTTCGTGACCGGACCGGGACTGGAAGGCGTCTTGCCCGATGCACTTTGCAAGCGGATCCAGATGCGTTACATGCTGCCGTATTTCCGGGAGGGAGATTACAGCGCCGGCATGGTGGCGGGGCTGCGTGCCGTGGCATCGGTGCTTGAGGGCAGCGAGCTCGATTCGGGCGGCAACGACGATTTCCGGGCAACGGACGATTTGCCGGCGTGGGCGGTTTTCCTGATCGTCTTTCTGGTCGTCTTCGTGCCGCTGGGCGTCATGCTGGTCGGATTCTACCGTTCCAGACGTTGTCCCCGGTGTCGTGCTTTCGCGTTGGTGCTGCAATCGCGGAACCTTGTCGGGCAGACGGATCATTATAATCTGTTCGAAGACACTTACCGTTGCGGCAAATGCGGTTTCGTCGTGAAGCGGCAGTCCCGAAGTGCACGCAGCGATAACAACAACCATCGCGGGGGCGGGGGTA